>Ga0307287_10000002_pt1 | contig 81520 bp, 72 predicted proteins | sample ER_DNA_141_FD_194485 | JGI IMG/M metagenome (GOLD analysis project Ga0307287, IMG submission 194485) | Bulk soil microbial communities from the East River watershed near Crested Butte, Colorado, United States - ER_DNA_141 | ecosystem: Environmental > Terrestrial > Soil > Floodplain | place...
CAAACAATCATCCCGTGCCTGGACTACTGGTCGCGCCTCCTCCGGCGTCCTCATTCGTACCCCCGCCCCCAGTCGTGCCCTTGTCTCCCTTGTTATCCGCGCCGGTTTGTTTGCTATCCGTCCCGGTTCGTTTGCTATCCGTTCCGGTCTGCTTCTTGTCCGTCCCGGTTTGGGTTTTGCCGCTCCCGTCTCCTTCGGTCTGCCCGCTCCCGCTGTTCTTTTGACTCTTGCCACCCTCCTTACCGCTGTCTTTACCGCTGCCGGTTTCCTGCCCTGTTCCCGTGGACTCCGCGCGGTCTGGGGAGCTGCCGCCGGTGGGGTGATCTGTCGTGACTGATCCCGTCGGGCCGACCGACTCCGATCCGATGGTGGAGCCGGGGGTTGTAGATCCAGCTGATTCCGCCGGACTTGCGGTGTCAGCTGTGCGGGCAGCTACGGATGACGTCGGGCTTGCGGTGTCAGCAGGGCTGGAGGTGACAGATGGCGAATGACTCGGTGACTGCGGAGTGGTTGTCTCCGCGCTGACGGGTGTCTCTTGGACCGGCTTCACGGGCTTGGGCGGCAGAATCCTCACGCCAGTTGGTTTCGAAGATTTCTTCCCTGTGGTGGGGTCGACCACGGTGAACGACTTGATGGCACTGGGCGCAGGCTTAACGACGATGACGTTCTGTGCATCGAAACCTGGCCACGGGTTGCCCTGGTAGGGGTGTGGTAGATCGGAGCGGGGCGGCGTCAACGGGTTGCCGCAGAAGCATTTGACAGCGGGTACCCCGTGTTTGTCGACGAGCACGGCAGTGCCCGCCTGGAGGATAGAGGAAAAGGTCGTTGCATGGCCGCCCACGAAGCCGTGATTCGTGACGCGTGTATCTGCTCGAAGGATGACTGGCGTCAGCTGAGCCACGAAGGACGGTACCTGATCCAGGCTCATCCCCACGGCGCCGGCCCAGGCGGCTCCTTTGTCCGGATGGGTTTGGAGGAAGTCAACTAGCCTCGCCGCATCACAGCTCGTCTTGCGTCGAGTTCCACCGTAGAGACCTGGGATGTCACCTTTCACCGCGCCCGTAGCCTTGGGCTTCCGTGTCACCGGCGCGTCTGGCTCGACGCCCTCGAGAAACGGGTTCACGGCAGTGTCGACAGACTCGGGAATCTCCTCGCCGGACGCCTGATCAGGCGTGGTCGTGGGGTTGACGGCCCAGATGGCAAACCCAACAGCCAGTATGGAGATGAGCAAGAGCAATGGAACAAGAAGTCGACGCGCCCGACCGGGACGAGGGCGTGAACGGGCTTCGACAGGGGGCGCGTCTGCTCGCTCACCAACGCGCCGGCTTCCGCCGATTGCGCCGTCGGGCTGCACCTGGTGGTCGCCAGAAGAGCGATTAACTGCTTCGTCTTTCTCATGCGACGCGAGGATGTTGTTGACCACGGCATGCCCACGACCCGGACCCTCCTTCTCGTGCGCGGCCAGAACTTCTTGGACGACCGTGAAGAGCGTTGCCGAGTCAGACTTGAAGGACTCGTGCCTGACCCGCATTGCTTGGAGGTGGGACAGTTTCACCAAGGTCTCGGGCAGGTCGGCCTCGCGAGGCATCGTGGCGTCTTCCAACAGCACCGGGATGACCGGGATGTCTTGATCGAACGCGGCCTCGATCTCAAGGCGCACGTAGTCGGCGGTATCACGAATACGAGCAGAGCTCCCCCTGCGCACCTGACCCCATTGGTGGCCGATGAGGACGAGCATGAGGCCGCACTGGGCGACAGCGTGCGAGATCGCCTCAGTCCAGTCCTCGCCCGGTCTGATCGAGTCCACATCCATGAAGACGCGGGCCTCCCCAAGGCGCTCGACGAGACGGTCGTAGAGGCGGCCAGCGAAAGGGCTGCTCTCCTTGCGTCGGTAACTGATGAAAACGCCGGGGGCGTCGGTTGTCATAGGGATCACCACCCTGCCCCTTGTTCAGGCAGGTCAGTCCGGTCTTGTTTTCGTGCAGATCACGGGACGACGCATCTGCATTGCCTCAACGGCCTTATGAAGTAGCGCTGCGATAGCAGCACAATTGTTATGAGTGGTTCGGGCAGTGGCTGATACGCATTTAGGGCCGGATTGCTGCAGCTAGTACGTATTTTTGGTTGCATAAGACGGACGAACGATCCCGGAGACATCTAGCACCGACCTGCTGCAGTACTTTGCTGCTGTGCTCGCGGCCTGACGGCTCCTAGAAACCTGAATGCCTCTATCTGAGCTAGGCGTTCTCTTGTCGGCCTGGACGATTCAAATTGAAGCCCGCCCTGCTGACATACGTGATAGCTGGACCACCGGCTCGCCCACCTCGGCGCCCTGGCCGTCGCCGAGAACGTCGGGTCTGCAAGCGGGCTCCGCGCTGAGACGATCGAGCGCATGGTCGCTGAGTATCTGGCCGGGGCACGGCTTCAGAACTTGGCCGGCATGGGCTCGCGCCAAGAGCAGCGTCCTTCGATTGGTCCGTCAAGCTGGCGAGCGGGTACGCCATCCGCGGCTCAGCGACAGTGAGACCGCTCAGTTGGTTGCACTGTACGAGCAAGGACTGTCACAGAAAAACATTGCGGAGCAGTTGGGCAGAAGCCCCAGTGCGATATGGCATTTCTCGCGTCGTCAAGGTCTCGTTGGGCGGAACCCGGAATAGCTGGCCCGCGTCCCATACTCACGATGGATGCCGCTGCCCTGAACGCTCAGCCACCGCCGGGAATGATCATGCTGGCCATGTCAGCCAAGGTATCCGGCACCAGCCGGTAGTAGGCCCACTTGCCGCGCTGCTCACGGATGAGGATGCCGGTGTCGACCAAGATCTTTAAATGGTGCGAGACGGTCGGCTGGGAGAGCCCGACAGGATCAGTGAGTTCACAGACGCAGGCCTCGCCGTCTTCATGGGCGGCAACCAAGGAGATAAGCCGCAGCCGTGTGGGGTCGGCCAGCGCTTTGAAGCGGGCCGCCAATGTCTCGGCTTCGGAGGCCGCGATGATCTGCCCGACGACTGGTGAACAGCAGTCACGGAGGAGCGGCAGCTCAGTCGGCTCCCGTACCTGCACTGTGGTCGTCGGCATGCCGCAATCATCCCACACATTGACAAACTTCAATGGACAAGCGCTACAATCTCACATCGACAGATATCAATGGGACGGTCAAAGGGGCGAGAGTTGCCATGGTAGGAGGCACGACTTCAGAGGCGCTGCGAGAGCAGGTGCGGGAACGCTACGCTGCCGCGGCGCGGACGGTCACATCCGGTCAGGGGCATGCCACCTGTTGTGGCGACGGGGAAACATGCTGCACTACCAGCGCCGAAACCGAGACTGGCGCGTCGGCGAGCTGCTGCGGGCCGACGGTGCTGGAGGCCGACGACAGCTTCGGTTCGGCGTTGTACCTTGCGGCTGATCGAGCCAGCCTTCCGGTTGCGGCAGTGGCGGCGAGTCTGGGGTGCGGGAACCCGCTCGCGGTTGCGGAGCTGCGGGAGGGTGAGACGGTTCTTGATCTTGGTTCTGGTGGCGGCATCGATGTGCTGCTCTCGGCGAAGCGGGTCGGGCCGTCCGGGTTCGCCTATGGGGTTGACATGACCGACGAAATGCTCGAGTTAGCCCGGTCGAATGCGGCCAAGGCCAGCGCGACGAACGTCGAGTTCGTGAAGGGAACCATCGAGGAGGTTCCCCTGGCCGCCGGGTCGGTGGACGTGGTGATCAGCAACTGCGTGATCAATCTGTCAGTCGACAAGCCGAAAGTGCTGGCCGAAATGTTCCGCGTCCTTAGGCCCGGCGGTCGGATCGGGATTAGCGACGTTGTCGCCGAGGACCACCTCACCCCGGCCGAGCGGGCCGATCGCGGCTCCTACGTCGGCTGCGTTGCTGGCGCGCTTTCAAAGGTTGAATACCTCGAAGGCTTGGCAGCGGCCGGGTTTGTCGACGTCAGCGTTCAGTTCACTCGTCAGGCCGCCGACGGCATGCACAGCGCAATCGTCCAAGCCACAAAGCCGACCACCGTATCTGCCGCTGCAGCGACAGGCTCGATGCCGGCAGCCGCTGCCAATGACTGAACTATCGAGTGACCGACCAGCTCTGCGACATCGCGCCGTCGCCGAGCTGGTCGGCACCGCTTTTCTCGTCATGGCAGTGGTCGGTTCGGGTATTGCTGCCCAACGGCTGTCACCAGACGATGTTGGGTTGCAGCTCCTGGAGAACGCGCTGGCGACTGGCGCCGCCCTGGCTGCGCTGATCATCGCCTTGCAACCTGTGTCGGCGGCGTTCAACCCGGTCGTCACAGCCCTCGAAGGTCTGACCGGAGCACTTGCCGGCCGCCATGCGGTGACCTCGGTCGCCGCCCAGATTTTCGGCGGGCTGGTCGGTGTCGTCGTGGCAAATCTCATGTTCGGCGAGCCCACGGTCAGCCTGTCCACCACTGAGCGCGGCGGTCCAGGCCGTTGGCTGGGCGAGGTGGTTGCCACGACAGGCCTGGTACTGCTTATCACGGCGCTGAGCCGCTCGGGACGGCCCCAGCTGATCGGCTGGGCAGTCGGCGCCTACATCACCGCCGGCTATTGGTTCACCAGCTCCACAAGCTTTGCCAACCCGGCGGTCACCATCGCCCGAATGTTCTCCGACACCTTCGCTGGCATCGCGCCTGCGTCGGTGCCGATGTTCCTGCTCGCCCAGATTGCCGGCGGCGCCATCGGCTACGGCCTGGCCCGGGCCATCTACCACCGGCCAACACTCACTGCTATCACCCAGGAGAATCGACGTGAACTCGACGCCACCGGAGGCCGCAGCTCCCGCCGCTGAGCCCTCCAGCCAGCCAGCGCTAGGCCGTCCTACCGACTACTACCGGTTGGTTGACGACCTTGCTTATACCTATGAAGGCATCTTCTCCCGAGACTCGATCGCCCGAGCTGTTGCCGACGCCCGCGAGGCCTTGGAGCCAACGGCGACCATCCCAGACTTCTTGCCACTCCTGGTCTCCCGGTTCGCGAGGGAGCAGCTCACCGCCGCCGCCCAGGCTGATGGGCGCCTAATCAAACCCGTTCCTGAACTGCTGTTCGTCTGCGTTCAAAACGCCGGCCGCTCTCAGATGGCAGCCGCTCTCGCGCAGCACCTGTCTGCGGGCAAGGTGCACGTGCGGTCCGCTGGCTCCAAGCCCGCCGACAAGATCAATCCGATGGCTGTGCAAGTCCTCGCTGAGCGGGGCATCACGCTGACCGAGGCGTATCCGAAGCCGCTTACCAACGACGTTGTGCACGCTGCCGATGTCATTGTGACCATGGGCTGCGGCGATGCCTGTCCGATCTATCCTGGCAAGCGCTACCTCGACTGGGATGTCGCCGACCCCAACGACCAGCCCATCAACAAGGTCCGCGACATCCGCGACGACCTGCAGGCCCGCATCACCGCGCTGCTACGTGACCTCAACATCTGACAACAAGGAGCCGCTCATGGCCGACAAGCCATCCGTTCTGTTCGTCTGTGTCCATAACGCCGGCCGCTCCCAGATGGCCGCGGGCTTCCTGCGCTACCTCGCCGGTGACACGATCGAGGTCCGCTCCGCCGGCTCGGAACCCGCGGAACGGATAAACCCGGTTGCCGTGCAGGCCATGGCGGAAGAAGGCATCGACATCACCGCCGAGCAACCGAAAATCCTGACCACCGAGGCCGTCAAAGCCTCCGACGTCGTCATCACCATGGGGTGCGGCGACACGTGTCCGTTCTATCCGGGCAAACGCTATGAGGACTGGGTGCTGGATGACCCAGCCGGTCAAAGTATCGAGGTTGTCCGGCCGATCCGTGACGAGATCAGGCGTCGAGTCGAGCACCTCATCGAGAAACTAACTGCCGCGCGCACCTGATCTTGATCGCTACGCGCGGGGATCGCTCCCCGTCCTTCCCGGGAAGCAACGGCTCCCGCTAGGTCATGGGATGTCCCGCTCAGGTCGACTTTCGTGATTGTCAGCTGCTCCCTTGGCTGGTCTAAATGCACGTCCTCGTGGATACGCGGTCGTTTAGGTTCAACCTTGCCTCGGCTGCTGTATGCCGTCTGAGCGTTGTCGGGGTGACAGGATTTGAACCTGCGACCTCTTCGTCCCGAACTCCGCGCAGGAGCCGTTTGCAGCCTTGTTTACGCCGGACCGGACGCATCTGGATGAAGCCGAACGCGTTCGACAGTGCGGTAGTTGCTGTACTTCGCTGCTGTACTGGCCTTTCTGGTCCGTGTCTCGGGGCAGGCGTTTCGAGGACGTCCGTCCCGTCCGACCCGAGCCTGGAGCTTGTATATGTTGATCAAGGATCTTGCCATTGTTTGGTGTGAGGAAGGATTCCGGCGCCGCGCCAGCCATCTCGAGATGGCAGTAGGGGGCCTGAACCCTACCCCAGACCCTCGATGGCCGTCTTGAGGCGGGAGATGTCGATCGCGGCCGGCTTGGCCGTGGCTGGAGCCGCCAACTGAGGGACCTCTCACCACCAGCCCTGCTTGTGGGCCCAGCGCAACAGGGTCAGGGATATCGCCAACATGATCAACAGCAGGATGGCGAGCGGTACCCAGCGGGTGGATTCGTTGACGATGACGTTCATCCCGAGGACAGAAGACAGCGACGTAATGGGAAGGGTAATCGCCGCGATGACGGCGAGGCGCTCGGCGGCGATGGTCATCTTGGTGTCGGTACGCGCGCGATAGAACTCCGTGACGCCCATCAGAAACACCAGCTGGGAATCGCTGATATGGGCGACGGTTTCGTACTGGTCGAGCACGTCCTTCATCAGCTCCAGGCCTTCGGGCGGTGCAAAGGTGGTCAGCTTGATCGCCCGCCGATAGATCTCGCTGCCTTGAGCAGCCATGGTCTTGATCGTCAGCAGCTCATGTCGAGCCGCGAACAGCTGGCTCAGAAACTCCTGTGGATCCTCCTTGACGTCAGCCATGACCCCCTGCTCCATCAGGCCGACCTCACGAGCGATCTCGGCGACCAGTTCAGATTCCCGGCGTGCGATCGAGGAGACGATCGCGTACGTGAGGCCGAACGGCGAGGTCGCATGCAGCCGTCCGCTCTCCAACCGGGCCGCAACTGCCTCGGTCTCGCGCAGCGCCGCCTCCAGGGGAACCTTGGGGCTCAGCGGCCCATGAACCGTCACCAGGAAGTCTTCGCCAACGAACTGGTCCAGCTCGAGATAGTGCATGTGGCCGCGTGCGCCGATCTCTGGTGTGTGCACGACGATGAACACATGGTGCGGATAAACATGGAGTCGTGGAATGTGGTTGCGGTTTCGGCTTTCGGCGATCGCCATCGGATGAAAGTGAAAGTCGCGTGTGAGCACCGCCTCGGCGTCGTCGCTCCATTCAGGAATGTCGAGCCAAAGGAATCCATCGGTACGCTTCTGCAGGGCCGGCAGCTCAGCCAGGTCGCGGCTGCTCACGCCTGTGGAGTCGATCCAGCGCAGCCTCATGGCGAGACTCCCTTCCACGTTGTTGTTTCTACACCACGCCGCCATCGATAGCTGCTGCCCCAATGTGCGCCGGACGGCGGAGGACCAGCTGTGAGGTCGGCGAGCCTGTTGCTGGGGCCCGGCGCCGATGGGTCGCGCGGGACGCGTGCTCGAGCCGGACATCGAGCTCACCGCCTTCGTCCGTCGCTACCTCGCCTCCCGACCGGCAGCGGGATCAAGGTACCCGGCACGGACGGCCGCCACAGCGTCGCACAGCCGCGCGACGAGTACGCCGACCTCGCCAGCGTCCTGGCCACCCTTAGATCCGAAGACCCGTTAACCCCCCTGCCTCGCCTTGCCTCGCTCGCCGAGGCGCAGGCCAAGCTGGCCGCGATCCGAGCTAGCGAGGTGTGATCCACGGGCATTCGCCGGTTAGCCTGGGACCCGATGGGGATCCTTACGACCGAGCGGCGGGTGGCGCTTCACCGCCGCGCCCTATGGCTTGAGTACCTCACAGTCGGCTGGAATGTCCTCGAAGCTGTCGTTGCCATCGCGGCGGGGATCCTAGCCGCCAGCGTCGCGCTCATCGGGTTCGGTTTCGACTCTGCCATAGAGGTGATCAGCGCAGTCGGACTGCTGTGGCGGCTCCGCAAAGCGGGGCCGCACGCCCCGGTCAGCGAGGAAAGCGAGGCGGAGAAACGCACCCTCTATGTGGTGGCGACCACGTTCTTCCTGCTCGCCGCCTACATCGCCTACGACGCCATATCCGCCCTGATCCAGCGGGAGGAACCGCTTACCTCCCCGGTTGGCATCGTGTTGTCCGTGCTGGCTCTGGTGGTCATGCCCGTACTGGCATACGCCAAGCACCGCACTGGTCGGGAGATGGGCAGCCGCGCCCTCGTGGCCGACTCCAAGGAAACATGGGTCTGCTCGTATCTGTCGCTCGCGCTGCTCGTCGGCTTGGGCGCCTACGCACTGCTCGGATGGTGGTGGGCCGACCCTGTTGGTGCGCTGGCGATGCTCCCGATCATCCTCTGGCAAGGGTGGGAGACGCTGGCCGAAGCGCGGGAGCCAGTCGAGGCCAACCAAGCACCAGACTGATCACTACCGTCTCTATGGCTGCGCGTGCCTCGATTCTCGGTAGCGACCTCACCGCTCCCCGCACCGTGATGACATGCCCCGCTCGAAACGGACGCGACTCCGGCGCGCCAGCTCCCATCCCGAAACGGGCGACCCGAGCATCCCGAATGTCTATCCAGCCAGCAAGCGCGAAAGGCATGGGTCATGAATGCGGCCTGCCAAACCCGAGTCACCTGGCAACCCGTGTGCCGCTCGCTGGACCTCTCAGCCTCGGACCCGCGGAAGCGTGGCAAACCACTGATGCTGCTGTCCTAGGGCCTGAACGTCTCAATGATATTGGCGCCGTCGTAGCAGCGATGTCCCGCACGGCCGAAAGCGTCACCGGGTTCTGGCCATCGGGGGCGAGGCATGATTTGAGCGTAGCTTGCAAGGAGCAGGGAGGATCCAATGATCGGCACGAGCAAACCGACCCTGCGGTTACGGGGCTCAGGCGCGGACCTTCGGTTACGCGTTGCGACGGCCCCGGATCCGCTCATCACCGTGAACGAGGGTTGCCGCGCGTCGGTCGCCGTGGAGAAAGCCTTGGGCGAGGCGATCCGCGCGGCAATCGCGGCTGGCCACAGCTGGACCGAGATTGGTCAATCGCTGGGCCTCGATGCGCGGACATCTGAAGGTGTGTGGGAGGAGTTCGAGGCATCGCGCCGTTGGATGCGGTCGAGGTTCTGGGGCATCGGTGGGGAGGCGACGTGATGAAGCGCGCTGTGGTGCGGCTGCTCGGTCTTTATCTGCTGTTCGCCGTGATCGGCAGGTTTGTTGAGGGCATGGGCGCGGTCGAGTGCGGCTGCGCTGAGGGGTGCTGGTGTAGGCGTCCGGGACTCAGTACGTTCCGGTGGGTCTTTCCCTGGCGGCATCGATGTTCGTCGGACGTCGCGACAGTTGCCCCGTCCTCCTGATCGCTGGCCAACTTGGTCGCTGGTCACGGGGTCGATGGTCGAGCTTGCTCGATCACGCAGTGACGCCTCAGCCAGGATGTCGTTCCGGCCGTTTCGCGATCTGGCGGAGCTCGGCTATTGAGGTCGACAGGTCGCGTTCTCGACGGCATGCCGGATCGCGGTGCCGTGCATCGCGCTGTGGAGGAGCCTGTCAGCGACATGATCCAGGGTATCGAACGGATGTTCTACAAACTCCAACGCACCGCTCGAGGGCCAGCAGCCCGGGCACGAGTCGACTGGGCGGTGTCATAGGCGATCATCGTGACGCTCCTGCCAGCCAAGGCCGAGCTGCTCGACGGCGTCGCGCTCCTGGTCGGTCAGGTGTCGTACCGCGTGTACTGGATCGCAAGGGCACTCGGGTTCCTGAATTGACCTCGCACTCAAACAGCCGCCGCCGGGTCAGGTGGTCATCTGCACGCGTGGGCATGCCATTCAACCGCGCGGCTAGCTCGCCTACAGCTGAGCCGACCGGATCTCGGCTAGCCGCGCGCGCCGAGGCCAAGACGCTACGCATGCGTCGCAGATGGTCGCGAATCTGACCGGCTCGACTGCCGATGGCTGCTCAGGCCAATGAAAGGGGGATGACACCGGGGTACCGATTTGCACGATCGCGTACGGCACCGAAGAGGGCTATGTCGATCTCGATGGCACGCCGGAACCAGTGCCCGTCGACCGTGAGGAAATGAAGCGGATCGCCGCGGCAACGAACGGGGAGTTTACGGCGGCCACTGCCGATCAGCTGAAAATGGTGTCCAGAACATCGGGTCCGAATGTTGGCTACGAGAAGGCCTACCGCGAGTTGACAGCCGCTTCGCCGGTTACGGCCCGGCCCTCGCCGCCCTGGGCGCGATCTTTCTAGGAGCAAACTGGCCGCCCTAATATTGGTGCGCTCTGAGATTGTCAAAAGGGGCCGTCTCGATGATTCCTCTGCTGTCCTTCCTCGCTCCCGCGCGGCTGTGGCGGCTCCTGCTGATCCCCTTGCTGGTCGGGGGTAACGCGCGCGGGGGCCTTGAGGTGGTGCCTGGTCGGGCCCCAGGAGCTGGATTCGGTGGGCATGTCGATTTGCATTGACTAACCTTGCATTGCATCGCTCTCGCGAGGCTAGTGTGCTGATCATGGCGAGCGTGGCGGAGAATCTGGCCGCGGCGGAGGCACGGATCAAGGCGGATGCTCTCGTGTCGGCGCGATCCGAGCGTAAGCAGTTGCTACCGCTAGCGACTCGCGCTCCATTGACCTGCTTGTGACGGTAGGCGATCGTGTGGAGCAGCACCTTCTGATGCAGATCGCGCTTCACCGGGATGCCCCTTAAGAGGTGAAGCCACACGGCGTGCCTGCGACCTGTCGCTGGCCTTGGGCCGCCTGCTTGGCTCTCCTCGGTGCCGGCAGATCGGCGCCGCGGTGACCTGTCGATGTACTTACTTCGTTGAACGCGTTTGAGAATGATCCAGACCGTAGGGCTGGCCTAAGCGTGTCCACCGGAAGTATTGCTCGAGGACACCCAATCCCGAGGAGCGACTCCCACGACCTCCCATTCCTCAGAACCCATTGCATTGAGTTCGGTTTCGCGTCGTCCCAATTCGCGCGGCAGTTCATAGATCTTGTACTCCCACGTAGGTCAGTCCTGTCCTGTCCGTGCCCATCGGAAGCGGGGAGATGTTCTCCTGCCTCGCGCTGTCGTCACAGCCATCCTTTGCGCTTGAAGATGAAGAAGAGAACCAGGGCGAGGATGATGATGATCAGAGCTGAGGCTATGAAGCCACCTGCCGTCCCAAAGCCGGGGTAGGGCACGTTCTGACCGAAAAAGCCTGTCACCGCCGTAGGCACGGCGACGATCGCGACCCACGCGGTGATCCGGCGCATGTCCTCGTTTTGTCGGACTCCGGTCGATGCTGATTTCTCGGCAGCGATGGTCAAATGCGTCGAGGTCCGCGTCTGGTAGAACTCAATAACGCCATGCAGGAACTCCCGCTGCCCGTCAGCCATCGTCTTGATGACCGCGAACTGATCTGCGAGATCGGCGAACAATGGCGGTGCAGCATCAGGTAGGAAACGGACAAGTCGTGCCATACGCCCATAAGTTGCGCTGCTGTGCGTGGCAATGGTACGCACCGCGAGGAGCACGTACCACGCCTGGAACAGCTCCTCCAAGAACGCTTCCGGATCCTCCATCTCCTCACCGAGCATGACCCGCTGCTCCAGCAGCCCCGACTCCTTCGCGAGGTCGGCGATCAAATCTGACTCGCGTCGGATCATGGCCGAGACGATCCCGTACGACAGCTCGAACGGCGAGGCCATGCGCAGCTGTTTCCCTTCAAGCCGGCGCACTACGGCGTTGGTGTCTTGGAATGCAACTTCGGGAGCCACCGCCGGATTCAGCGGGCCATGGACTGTGACCAGGTAGTTCGGGCCGACGAACTGGTCAAGCTCGACATAATGCACATGGCCGCGCTTGCCGACCTTCGGTGTGTGAAGAACCGAGAACACGCACTCGGGGTAGATGTGAACCTTGGACACGTGATTGCGCTCGACGCAGTCCCGAACCGCGATCGCGTGAAAGCCGAACACCCCGGACAACACATTCACCGCCTGCTGGTCACAGACCGGGATGTCCACCCACACAACGGCGTCCCGACGTTCGAGCAGCCGCGGGAGCTCCTCAACCTCATGTCGCTCCACACCTGCTTCGCAGACAAGCAGGACATCCATACCCTCACCGCCCCTCCGCGTCACGAGGCAGCGCATCCGCGTCCGCGGACGCCGCCATCACAGATCTATTCAACTGCACGCGATGTGCCGCACGCCCGGTCTTAACAACATCTTGACGGCGGCGTGCGCACGAGCACTCCTCAGCCCAAGGCCAGCCGACACCAACCCCGCGGCGGGTTCGAAATCACACGACGCGTGCCGGGCGATGTCGCCGGCGACGGTAACGTACGGGCCCGTGGATGAACCCGACGGCCGCGTGACGAGGAGCAACAGTGTCAACGGCAGTGTGGTCGACAACGCGATCTATGTCGACGGCGTCCGAACCGCAAATCCGGCGACGCTGGACGAGACCTACGAACTCTTGGGCGAACGACAGGGCATGGCGTGGATCGGGTTGTACCGTCCCACTCCGGAGGAGATCCGATCAGTGGGGGCCGAATTCGGGCTGCACCATCTGGTCGTCGACGACGCCATAGCGGCCCACCAACGGCCCAAGCTCGCATCTGCTCGGCGGTCACCGGGTCGCCGGCGGTCAGGCCGTCGATCCCGTCCATGCCGGAACCGATCCACACCCCCGGCGTCTCACCTCGTTCTGTGTAGTAAGACGCCAGCCCGGTGTGCCCTTTCTCGGTCGCGTCCAAGGCTGCGACCTGCCGGGTCAGGTAGTCATACCCGGACCCGGCTGTGAGCTTATGGATGCTCATAGTCACACCCACCAGAAGGGGGTACATGCCGCCGGGCGGTCAGGCCGACCCGAGCTACCTCCGGCAGTGCATCAAGTGTGCAGGACCATGACACTTTCGAGAGCTGAGGAGGTACGTCTCGCGAGGCGGGTTCGAGGCGGTGACTGCTCAGCCAGTCGGAAATGTCGTAAGGGGCGCGAGATTTAGTTCGATGCAACCGGGGGGTCATGGGCAACCAGGAAACAAGGCAGGGGGACATGCTCGCAGCATCCCAGCTGCAGACGAGGAGCAGACGTGAACGGGCCGAACGATCAGTCGAGATCGAGCCCATTGGGTAAGCAGTTTGGTAAGCATCGGGCGCACTCACGAATGATCCGATTTCGGGTCCTTAGGGTTCGCCCGAGGTGGGACTGTCCGAGGTTCCGCTCGCTAGAGGCTGGGCGACGTGCAAGTCCGCATCTAGCGGTTGGCGGAGGCTGCCAGGACCGGGGTCAGCTCGTCGTCACTGTCGAGTGAGGATGAGACCAGGCGCCGAACGGAGGCGGCGTCGTCGAGATCGATGGCGGCGTCGGCGAGCGAGGCGCAACGGGCAAGGTCGAGTGCGCGCGCCCGTGCTTTGACTGGGGGCACAGATTTGGGGGACACGCTGAGTTCGCGGACTCCGAGTCCGAGCAGGACAGGAATGGCAGTGTGGTCGGCGGCGGCTTCTCCGCAGACGGCGACTGGGACTCTGCCGCCCGCGGTGTGACAGACGTGCCGAATGAGTCTGAGCACGCCGGGGTCCAGGGGGTCTGAGAGGGCTGCGACGGCGGTGTTTCCCCGCTCCGCGGCGAGTGTGTATTGGGTCAGGTCGTTTGTTCCGATGCTGATGAAATCTAGGTAGGGGAGGAACGTCGCGATCTTCAGCGCGGCGGCAGGCACTTCGACCATCATGCCGATGCGTAGTCCTTTGGGCTGGCCAGCAGGGCTGGCTGCTTCCTCGAGGATGCTACGCGCGTTCCGGATTTCGGCGATGGTTGTCACCATTGGGAACATCACACTGGTTGGCACTCTCCTGGCCACTTGGCAGATGGCTTGGAGTTGCTCGAGCAGTAGGTCCCGACGGTCGAGTGAGAGCCGAATTCCGCGGTGTCCGAGGAACGGATTCTCTTCGACCGGCATTGGCAGGTAGGTCAGCGGCTTGTCTCCACCGACGTCCAGGGTGCGGAATGTGACACGGCGGCCACCCAGGGCGTCCGCGATGGCGAGGTATTCCGCGACCTGTTCTTGGAGGTCGGGGGCCCGATCGCGGTTGAGGAACAGGAATTCGGTACGGACCAGGCCGGCGCTGTCTGCTCCTTGAGCAGCCGCCGCGTGGGCGTCCGCGTGCGAGCCGAGGTTGGCGGCGACCTCGATCCGCGTCCCGTCGACGGTGAAGGCGGGTTCGCCGGCCGCGGCGCGGTGTTTGCTCTCCTGGGCAGCCAGTTCGGCTGCCCGCTGGCTGAAGTGCGCCACTGTGACGGCTGGCGGGTCGATGACGAGCTCGCCGGTGGCGCCGTCGATGACGACGGTGGTCCCCTCAGCCAAGCTGAGTACGCCGGGTCCTGCCGCGACGAGGGCCGGGATGCCGCGTGAACGGGCGAGGATCGCGGCGTGTGAGCTTGGGCTGCCGTAGGCGAGGACGATTCCTTGCACCGCGTCGGGGTCGAGTTCGGCGGCCTGCGCGGGGGTCAGTTCCTTGGCTATCAGGATGCCGGGTCCGGTCATGGCGACGGCCGGCGCGCCGGTGAGCGCAGCGAGCATCTGAGTTCCCACGGCCCGTACGTCCTCGGCGCGGGCGCGTAGGTAGGGGTCTGGCAGTTCAGACCATTGCTTCTCGACGACAGCGAGGGCGTCGACCCAGGCCGTGACCGCACCGGCTCCGGAGTTGACTCGGTGTTTGACGTCGGCGAGCACTTCGGCGTCGCCGAGAAGCATCAGGTGAGCGTCGAAGATTTGGGCTTCCTGGGGCCCGACCTCCCGGACGGCGACGGCTTTGATGCCCTCGATCTCCCGACGCACGGCGGCTACCGCCTCGACGACACGACGCCACTCAGCCGTTGGGGTGCCTGTGGGGCCGCGGTGGTCGGGGGCTGCAGGGGAGTGCAGCATCCGGACCGGTCCGATACGGATGCCTGGTGAAGCCGGCAATGGTCCGGCATGCTGCACCTGGACAGGGGTTGGTGCATCATCCAGTGGCTCGTCGAAGTTGCGCGCGGCGAGGGCGAGCAGGTGGTCGATCGCCTCGGGCGCCTGTGGACCCGATGCCGAGATCTCGACCTGATGGCCGTGCAGGGCAGCGAGCGTTGCGACCCGGCTGAGGCTCGCCGCCGGGACCGGGTCAGTTCCGGTGGTCAGATTGCGCAGCCGGACCGAGGCGTCCAGACCGCGCATCTCGCTGACGAGGCGCGCGGCTGGCCGGGCGTGCAGTCCGTGGCGGTTGGCGATTGTGAACACCGCCACCACGTCCGCCGGTTCACCAACGACAGGCGTGGGCGGCGATGTGTCTTCCGGATTGCTCAGTTGAGCGTCTTTACCCATGAGTGCGTTGTGGGCTTCGGCGGCGACTTCCTTGCGGCCGGCTCCTCCAGCGGCTGCTACGGCCGCGACAACCAATCCTTCAATGAGTGGTGCCGCTGACAGAACGACCCGCTCACGCACCTCTGGGTCATCGATGAGATCGAGGGCAAGTTCGGCGCTGAGAACCGCACTGCCGAGGTCCATGAGCACGACGACGCCCGCGGGGCTGTCAACCTCCTGGATTGCCTCTTTGATGCGTACGGCGTCTGTGCCGAGGGTTACCTCGTCCAGTCCTGCGGCCACCGCGATGGGGACCGGGCGGCCGTGCAGCATCTCGGCTGCCAGTGCCACGGCGGCTCGGGCCAGGGCGCTGCTGTGCGAGACAACGACGATGCCGACGAGGCCTCGGGACGAATCGTGTTCAGGTGTTGCCATCACCATTCCCTCGCCATCCTTCGCTGATCGATCGCCACGAGTCGTACGCCGGCTTACAGCGATGCTCGTGTCGCCGCGGCCATGAGCAGCGCGACCGTGGTGGCGCCCGGGTCCTGGTGCCCGACGCTTCGCTCGCCGAGGTAGCTGGCCCGGCCCTTCCGCGCGAGCATTGGTGTGGTCGCGTCGCGCCCGCTCTCCGCCGCGACCGAGGCCAGCTTCACCGCGTCGGCCTTATCCATACCCTCTGAGACAGCGCTGTCAAGTGCGTCCACCGCCGGAGCAAGCGCGTCATACATCGTCTTGTCCCCGGCTTCGGCCTTGCCGCGAGCGACGATCCCTTCTAGGCCAGCGCGCAACGCTGCCGCGAGCTGGGCCAATGAGATCTCTGCAGTGTCACCGAAGGACCCCCCGGCCCGGAGGAAGAACGTGCCGAATAACGGACCGCTGGCGCCACCAACGGTGGAGACCAGAGTCATGCCGACCTTGTTAAACAGTGCCGACGCCGTTACCGGTGGGGTGTCGTCGAGCGCGACGAGGACGGCCCGCATCCCGCGGTCCATGTTTGCGCCGTGGTCGCCGTCGCCGATCGCGGCGTCAAGGTCTGTCAGCAGGTCTTTGTTCTCGGCGACGAGCAGGGCGAAACTTCGGACCCACCGGTCCAGAGCTGCCGTCGCCACCGTTTCGTCCATGTTCAGGCGCCCCATCTCAATGCCGGAGTATTCACGGGAGCATCCCAGAGGGAGAGTAGTTCGTCCCCGACTTTAAGCAGGGTCACCGACGTGCCGGCCATGTCGAGCGAGGTGATGTAGGAACCGACAAGCGAGCGCGCCACCTGCACGCCGTGAGCGGTCAGGATTCGATTCACCTCGTTGTACATGACATACAGCTCGATGAGCGGTGTACCACCGAGCCCGTTGACGAACGCGATGACGTTGTCGCCGTTGCTGAATGGCAGGTCGGCTAGCACGGGCTCGACGAGCATCTCAGCGATCTGACGTGCGGTGCCCAGTGGCACGCGTTGACGGCCGGGCTCGCCGTGGATACCGACCCCCAACTCCATTTCGTTTTCACCAAGGTCGAAGGTGGGCTTGCCGGCTGCCGGAACGGTGCACGAGGAGAGCGCCAGGCCCATGCTCCGACCATTCGCGTTGACCTGGCGGGCGATGTCGGCCACCTGCTCCAGTGTCCGGCCCTGTTCGGCTGCGGCGCCGGCGATCTTTTCCAGTAGCACGGTGACCCCGACGCCTCGCCGGCCAGCTGTCCAGGTGCTGTCCTGGACGGCGACGTCGTCGTCGGTGACCACGGAGAGGACCTCGACACCACTTGCCGCGGCCATCTCGGCCGCCATATCGAAGTTCATGACGTCGCCGGTGTAGTTCTTGACCACATGCAGGACACCGGCGCCGCCGTCGACCAGCTTCGTCGCGGCGAGCATCTGATCGGGTACCGGAGAGGTAAAGACCTCACCCGCGCAGGCCGCGTCCAGCATGCCCAGCCCCACGAATCCGCCGTGAAGCGGCTCATGACCCGAGCCCCCGCCGGAGATGATCCCCACCTTGTCGCGTCGCGGCCCGTCCTCACGGTAGATGATCTTGTGCTGGTGATCGACGCGAAGATCCGGATGTGCCGCCTCAATCCCCCGCAGCGCTTCGGCGACGACGTCTTGTGGGTCGTTGATGAGCTTCTTCATGGTGTTGGTCTCCTTAATCGGATCGAGTGAGGGGTCAGGACGAGATGCGCTGCCGGCTCGCCGGTTCAGGGTTCACATCCGGCTGGCTCGACGGTTCGGGGTCAGCGAGATCAATTCCCTCTGAAGAGGTTGCCCGGTCGGCCGGGGTGCGGGCAAGCACGCCATACAGCAGCGCGGCGGCGACACCAGCGAGGAGTTCCGCGACGACGTAGACGGGAAGTTGCCTCCACTCCACCTGACCGCCCGCGATCTGCTGGACGAGCATCGGCCCGAAGGTGCGAGCCGGGTTGATTGAGGCCCCGGTTGCGGGAGCAACCGGAATGATGGCCGCGAAGACAACCAAGCCGATCGCGACGCCAGCAAAACCAGCAGCTGCCTTGCGGTGGATCACGCCGAAAATGACGAACACCAGGATGAAGGTGCCGACGAACTCGGCGGTGAACGCCTGGGTCCAGCTGATGGAACTGTACTTGGCGACACCGAGGCCCACCTCGCTGGCCTTCTGACCCAGAACGCCAATGATCGCCGCCGCCCCGAGGACCGCACCGGCCACCTGCGCGAGGACATATCCGGGCACCTGCCGCCAGGGAAACTTGCCCGACACTGCGAGCCCGAGCGTCACCGCAGGGTTGATGTGGTTGCCGCCGATGTGGCCCAACGCGTAAACCGTCGCCACGACCACCGTGCCGAACGCCAATGAGATCATGCCCAGATCAGCCATCGTGAACGGCGCATCGCCGTTGACGATGAGCGTGGCCGGGACCGATCCCACGCCGATGAAGACGAGAAACGCGGTCCCGATGAACTCAGCCGCCAACCGCTGCGCCTGCGAGCTCTCATCCAGCATGGCCATACCTCCTTGAATTCTGAAGGAAATTCGATAATGTCGAATACTGTTCGGAGCATACACACATGGTTCGCTATGATGCAAGACACATCCGGAAACTTTGTAGAACCGAACCCGAGCAAGGAGGGACGCGTGATCCAGTCGATCGACCGTGCGATCCGGGTGCTTTTCGCGCTGCAGGGGGCCCGGCGCATGACCCTATCCGAGCTCGCCGGCCGTCTCGAACTGCCGCCCTCGACTGTTCACGGCATCGTCCGCACCCTGGTCGCCCAGGGCATGGTCGTGCAAGAACACGGTTTTGGCCGCTACCAGCTGGGCCCGGCGGTGCTGCGGCTCGGCAATGTCTACCTCGACACGCTCGAGCTACGATCCAAGGCCATCCCCTGGGCCGAAGACCTCGCCCGCCGCACCGGTTGCGCCGTGCGCACCGGCGTGCTACTCCTCGATGACGTGGTGATCATCCATCACGAACCCAGACCTGACGGCAGCCGACAAATGCCCGAGGTGGGCATCGTTATCCCAGCCCACGCAAGCGCCCTAGGCAAAGCCATCCTCGCTTTCGACGACGAGGCCGCATCCCGCATACTCGCGGCGGCGCCCCTGCGGAGCATGACTGGTGAGACCATCACCTCACCCATCGACCTCAAGCAGCAGCTCGCTGACATCGGCTCCACAGGGCTCGCTCGAGAGCAGGAAGAGGCCGTCCTCGGTGAATGCGCGATCGCCGGGCCGGTCTTCGACGTGTCCGGCGCGCCAGTAGGAGCCATCGGGTTAGTGGTGCCCTCCGCGAACTGGCCCGTCGACCCAGCAACCAGCGACGCCGTCCGCGACGCCGCACGCTCTATCTCAAAAGAACTCGGCGCCATGTCCTGGCCGCCAGCCCGCACCTAAGCCGTAAAGGATCTCAACCGCCACGAGGCTGCGCTCCGCTCAAACCCTGGCCCCGCCGAGGCCATGTGCACCTAGCAGAGCTCTCGACATCCCGGGTTCCTCTGTGTTCGTCAAACGGTCGAAGCGCCGCTCCGGGTCCGAGTAGTGAGTTATCCGAAGAGCTGGCGGTCGGGGTTGAGCCAGCCGCGCTGGATGTCAGAGTCGCCCCCTCCACCCGGGATCGCTCTTGCCTCACGTTCGTCTCACATCATCAGCCGCCAAACGTGGTCGGCAAGACGCTGATGGTCCCCCGTCTATCGGAGCCTCGATTCGGAGTTTCCAACTTTGAGGCATCCAAGTAAAGAAAACGGCCTGCTAGGAGAAGCTCACCGCTTTCGCCGGCCTTCCAAGCGTCGAGGAACGCTGTTGACGGCAGGTGAAGATTGACCACGGGGTTGGCATTTGACTAGCTTCGCTCGACCCATCTGCGGCCGCGGACCGCAACGGACGCATTGCTGGCTTTGCTGCGATGACCGCCAGCGCGTGCAGCGCCGCCTTGGGGATGTGAGCGGCGGAGTTGTCCACAGGTCGAGTTGTCGGCTCGACCTGGTGGTGAGCGTGTGGCTGGATGTGGTGACCCGCCCAAAAGTGGACGGAGGGCGTCGGATGGGGGCACGTCGAGTGGATCGAGAGACGGCGGAGTCGGTCGCTTAATTGCCCGGCAGCGGCTCGTTCGCTGAGCGAGTCGACCACGGCATGGGCATCACGCGGAATCGTTACGGCAGCGTCGCGGGAGACGTTTGGCCGTCTCAGTCATCGCGCTCCGGAAGCGGTCCTTTGATCTCGCTTGGCTTGTTGGCGGCCGCAGGTGTGATCATCCTTGATTTGCTCTGGATGGTGACGAGATCCAGCCTGTATTTCTTGGGGCCCAGAGAGCGGGGATGTTGATCATTATGGTGAACTCGGCAACCGAAATGATCTTTACGCCTCGCTGGTATACGGTGGCCCAGGTTGCACAGATGCTCAACTACGGCGAGAGCAAGGTTCGCATGCTGATCATCACTGGCCAGCTGCGGTCGATCAAGGACGGGCGATCCCGCAGGATTCTTCCAGAGTGGGTTGAGGCCTACGTTCAAGATCGTGCCAAGGCGACCGAGGACATCTGTTGAGAAGTCGAAGAGCCAACGGCGAGGGTTCGATCTTCCCGTACCGCAATGGGTTCGCGGCTTACGTTTGGATCACGACTCCGTCAGGGAAGCGTCAGCGCAAGTACGTCTACGGCCGAACTCGGGAGATCGTCCACAGCCGGTGGGTGGAGCTCACGCGGAAAGCCGCGCGTGGGCCTGTTGGCACCAAGGTGCCGACAGTTGGGCAGTTCCTCCATCGATGGCTCGAAGACACGGTTGCTCCGAATCTGGCCCCGCTGACCTACGCGACCTACGAGAGCCATGTCAAGAACTACATCGAACCCGGAATCGGTGCCATGCGGCTTGATCGCCTTCGCGTCGCCGATGTCCAGGCGTGGCTCAATCGCCTAGCCACACAATGCCAGTGCTGCGCGCAGGGAAAGGACGCTCGTCGTGCGCTCCGCGGCACGGCACGGTGCTGTGCCGTCGGGCAGTGCTGCCATCGCGTCGCGTCATCGCGCACCGTCAAGGACATCAGAACCGTTCTGCGTTCAGGGCTGAACAGTGCGGTGCGCCAGGAATTGCTTGATCGCAATGTGGCTCAGCTGGTACAGATTCCGAAGCAGCGCAAGCGCAAGCTGGTGCCGTGGACGAGCGAGGAGGCCAGGCGCATTCTCGAATCCGCGCGCTCCGACTCCGATCCGCTTTACGCCGCATACGTCCTGGTCTTAGTCCTCGGTCTTCGCAAGGGTGAGGTTCTCGGCCTGGCTTGGGAGGCCGTCGATTTCGGGGAGGGCACCCTGGTGCCCGACCATCAGCTCCAACGAGTCCGGCGATCTCTCCTCTATCGGGAGACGAAAATCGAGGCATCCGATGCCTGGCTCCCCATGCCCGACATCGTGGCCGCGGCACTGAAGATCAGGCGCGTCCAGCAGGACGGAGAGCGGAAGGCTGCCGGCGAGATCTGGCAGCAGACGAACGACATGCCGTCGCTGATCTTCACCGGTCGTTATGGCACGCCAATTGATCCCCGGACTCTCAACAGGAAGTTCACGGCGCGCTGCGACGCCGCGGGAGTACGTCGGCTCACTGTTCATGACGCCCGGCATACATGTGCCACGCTGCTCGTCACCTCGATGTTCATCCGCGCGTGATCATGCGAATCCTGCGGCATGCAGACCAGGCGGTCACGATGGAGATCTATGCCAATGCCAGCTCGGCGGCCACCCGTGACGCGCTGCGGCGACTTGGCGACATTCTGCACTGACGTGCTGCTGTACTCGCAGCTCGAACGCTCTGGTCCAGAAGCTCAATGTGTATCTGATCAGGCATTCCACTGGTCGGGGTGACAGGATTTGAACCTGCGACCTCTTCGTCCCGAACGAAGCGCGCTACCAAGCTGCGCCACACCCCGTAGCCGCACCAAGCCTCGGAGAGTCTAGCCCATTGGCTCGTAGCTGCTCGCGCCGTTTCTACATGGCAACGGGGCGGATTGTGCCGCGAACTACGCGGCAGAAGTCTCCCCGCTGAGGCTCGTCAAGGTGAGCAGCGTTGCCTCAGGTGGGCACGCGAAGCGGATCGGAGCGTACGGCGAAGTCCCGACACCCGCGGAGACGTGCATCCAAGCCGTCCGACCGCCAGCGCTGTGCTTCGAGAGGCCCTTCGCGCGGCGAGTATCAAGATCGCAGTTTGTGACCAGCGCACCGTAGAAGGGAACACATACCTGACCGCCGTGCGTGTGCCCAGCAATGATCAAATCGTGGCCGTCGTACGCCATCGCATCGATCACCCTGCGATAAGGCGCGTGCGTGACGCCGATTGCGACATCGATCTCATCATGATCAATTGGCCCGGCGACTTCCGCGTAACGATCTTGATCAATGTGAGCATCATCAGTCCCGCGGAACCCAAGCCGGACACCCTTGATCTCCAACGAGGCACGCGTATGCGTCAGGTCGATCCACCCAGCCTCCTTGAAACCGCGTCCAAGATCTTGCCAGGGCAGGGTGCGCTCCGGAAGCCGGTCGCTTCGACTCGGACCTTTCAAATACCGCAGCGGGTTCTTGAACTTCGGCGCGTAATAGTCATTCGCCCCCCAGACATACACGCCGGGACGATCAAGCAACCGACCGAAGCTGTCCAGCACGTACGGCACCGCCTCCTCATGTGCCAGGTTGTCGCCGGTGTTGATCACCAGGTCGGGCTCCAGCGCCCTCAGAGAGGACAGCCAGCTCTGCCGTGCCCTCGCAGACGGCGTCATGTGGACATCGGAAACGTGCAGTACGCGAATGGGCAGCGCACCTGAGGGCAGCACCGGTACAGTCACGCGACGCAGCCGGAACGCATTCACCTCATACAGCCCTGCGTACGCCAGGCAGCCGGCTCCGACCCCCCCGACGCCGAGCAGGCCCTTGACGATCGATTTGGTCGCACGGATCGCAGACATAATCAGAAGGCTACAAGCGGGAGCTGCTGCCACACTGGTCGCATGTCAGATGCACCAGGCACGCTCAAGGAGCGCCTCCGCTCCGACTTGACCGAAGCGATCAAGGACCGCGACAAGCTGCGGTCCGGCACGATCCGCATGGTGCTCACCGCGATCACTGAAGCCGAGGTCGCTGGCTCAGAGGCAATCGAGCTATCCGATCAGCAAGTGCTTGACGTGGTCATCCGAGAGGCCAAGAAGCGGCGGGAGGCCGAGGCGGCGTACGCCAATGCGGGTCGCTCCGAACTGGCCGAGAAAGAGCGTGCGGAGTCCAACGTGCTGGCTGACTACCTGCCGCAACAGTTGACTCAGGACGAGATCGCCGCCATCGTCGCCGACGCCATCGCCTCGACCGGAGTCGCCGAACTTGGTATGAAGGGCATGGGCAAGGTCATGGCGCTGGTGACGCCGCAAACCAAGGGCAAGGCAGACGGCAGCGTGGTCGCGGCAGAGGTCAGGCGTCAGCTGTCCAGTTGAGCCTGGGTATCCCGCGCCTTCGAGGCGCTCTGGGCCTCGACAGGCCCAGAGCGCAAGATCGCTATCTACGTGGTGGGCAGAACGGAACGCACGTCGGAGGCGGCGGAATCGGATTCTGCTGCCTCTTCTTTTGCTGTTGAGCCTTCTTCTTGGCGTCCTTCTCCGCAGCCACAACGGCCGGATCACGCCCGTTGGAGTACCTCGCGTATATCGTGCCGAATTCCGAGATCGACGAGCCCGGACCGGGTGACCAGCCCATGAACCCGAACTTGGGCACCTTGTCGCTGTAGGCGTACTGCTTCTCCACGGTGAAACCAAGCCGCTCCAGCTTCCTGGTCGCGGCAGCGACGCTCAGGCCGCTGAGACTCGGCACCCGCACCTGCTTGCCGATCTGGATCTTGCGCGGCGGCTGGCTGAACCCGGTCCGCGGGATCTGCTGGAAGTACTTCTGCATGACCGGCTTCCAGATCTTCATGCCAGCGTCGCCGCTTCCGGAGCCTTCGAGGAAGACACCCGTGGACGGTACCCGGAAGCTCTTCACACCGGAACGACGGTAGTAACCCGCCCCTCGCTTGATAAAGGGTTTCTTGGTGTTGTCGACAGAGATCATGGCCACGCCGGCGATCTCAGGCGTGTAGCCGGCGAACCACACCGCCTCGTTGCTGTTGATCGTTCCCGTCTTACCGGCGATGTCGCGACCGTCGTAGATCTTGGCGCGCTTGCCGGTGCCCTTGTCCACCACCGACTTGAGGATCCTGTTGACTCCATCGGCGACGTCCTTGTCGACCACCCGGCGGCAGTTAGCGTCCGGCACGGCCAGATTCTTGCCGCTGCGCGTCGTGATCTGGGAGACGATGATCGGATTGCAGTGGACACCGCGGGCCGCGAAGGTCGCATACGCCTCCGCCATTGACAGTGGGCTCACCTCGACGGTGCCCAGCGTGAACGACGGCTTGTTCTGGAACTCCTTGACGATGTCAACAGGCGGCTGACCGATGCGTGCCCCAACCTTGACACCGGTCCGCTCGGCCATCTTGGTAACACGGCACATGCCGGCCGCCAGCTCGAGCTGAATGAAGTAGGTGTTGACCGAGAACTGTGCCGCCTCCATCATTCCGATGGTCTTGCTGTGCCCGACCGCGTTCCTGACGACCCAGCGTTCCCAGATGCGCTCGCGCCCATGGCAAGACGTGTAGTGCCGGCCGGTGAAGTTGAGCGGAGACTTGGCCTTGAACCTCTTGCTGATCGGGATGCCCTTCTCCAGTGCTGCGGCGAGTGTGAACAGCTTGAAAGTCGAGCCCGCCTGGTAGCCCTGAATTCCACCCATGGCCGGATCCACGGCCAAGTTCCAGTAGGTCTGGCCCTTCTTGGGTTTGTTGCCCATCACCGGTCGGCTTTGCGCCATGGCGATGATCAGTCCGGTACCGGGCTGGATCATGTTCATGGTCGAGATGATCGGGTCCCTCGGGCCGACCACCGAGCTGACCTTCTGTTGGGCCAGGTCTTGTGTTTTGGGGTCGATCGCAGTCTGAATGATCAGCCCACCGCGGTTGATCATGTTCTCGCGGTCATCCTCGGTCTTGCCCAGGCTGGGCGTGTTGACCAGCGTACGTCGCACGTAGTCGCACAGGAACGGGTAGCGCGTGCCGACGCAGCCGTTCCGGGTCTTCTTGACCCGGCTCTCGTCGAAGCCGGCTTGCTTCGCCTTTTTGGCCTGGTCGAGGCTGATCAACTTCAGTTCGACCATGCGGTTGATCACGACGTCGCGACGGTCGAGCGCTGCGCTGGGGTTGCGGACCGGGTTGTTGCTGTCCGGGTTCTGCACGAGGCCAGCCAACATCGCCGCCTGGGGCAAGGTGAGCTTCGAGGCCTTCGTGGAGTAGTAGTGCCGGGCCGCTGCCTCGACGCCGTACGCGCCCTGGCCGTAGTAAGCGATATTCAGGTAGCGCTCCAGGATCTCATCCTTGGAGAACTTCTTCTCCATCGCGATCGCGTAGCGCAGCTCGCGGATCTTGCGCTGCATGGTTGGCGCCTGGGCATCCCTCACACATTGGGTGTCACCCTTCGCCTGGCACGCCTCGATCTGCACCATCTTGACGTACTGCTGGGTAATCGAGGAGCCACCTTGAGTGGTGCCGCCGGCGGCCGAGTTGCGTACCAGCGCACGCATCGTGCCTTTGAAGTCCAGGGCCCCGTGTTCGTAGTAGCGGTGATCCTCGATGGCGATCTGCGCTGTCCGCATGATCGGAGCGATGTTCTTCAGCTTCACTGGGATGCGGTTCTCGTCGTAGAAGTACGCGAGGGTCTTGCCGTTGCCCATCAGCACCTTGCTACGGGTTGCCGGTGCGGGTGTGGCAAGCTCAGACGGCAAGCTCTCCAGCTCGGTGGCCGCGGCGTTGCTGGTAACCCCCGCCATACCGGCGAAGGGAATGAACAATCCAGCGACCAGAACACCAGCGAGGACGCTGACGACAACGAACATCACCAGCGAGTACGCGAGGCTCCCCATGCGCTTCGGCGTAAACGGCACGGGTACCAGCGTACGGGAGCAAACCGACCGGACTGAGTCACGTACTGATACCAAATCTTGACCTGAGGGCACTTTTGGGCCCGATGTCAAGGAACCAAAGGTCACAAATCGGCAAATATCGCGAAACGAATCTAGTCACATCGAAGAGGGCGTGCGTAGCGTTTCATAGCGCCGTGCCAGACGGGCCGGGGAAAAGCCCGGTGCGGCGAAGTTCACGAAGGGGAGATGCAGCGTGCCTGCAGTGCAACGTGAAGACTGGACCATGCGTGCCAAGTGCCGGGGGATGCAGGATGCCCTGTTTCCGGAGGCGTCCGACCAGAAACGAGCCAGACTCGTGTGTTCGGGATGCCCAGTGCGTTTCGAGTGCCTGGCCGAGGCTCTGGACAACCGGATCGAATGGGGCGTCTGGGGCGGCATGACCGAGCGGGAGCGGCGGCTGCTGCTTCGACAGCGGAGTGATGTCACCTCGTGGCGGTCCATCCTGGTCGGCAAGTCGAACCCGCAACCGGCGCAGCCGGCGGCGTCGGGCTCTCAGTCCTTGTCGGACAGCAGGACACCGATCCGACGGAGTGCCGTCAAGTCGGTGACGTCGGTCGGCAAGGACTGAACCTGGGTTTGGGCCACTGCCGGTCGAGTTGCGGCGAAGCGCTCCATCATTCGAGTTTCGGTTTCGATGGTGCGCATCAGGGCCGCGTGACGGCGAAGGGCCTCCACCTCCAGTACGGCTGAGGTTTCCGCGAGGTCCTCAGCCAGCGACAGCGCCCGTTCCGGCGAGATGGCGAGTGCTGAGGTGTGCACCCGGTTGAGCACCATGCCCGAGAGCGGCATGCCTTCCTCGGTGAGCCGGTCAACAAAGTAGGCGGCCTCCCGCAGCGCGTCATGCTGCGGAGTCGCGACGACCAGGAATGTGCTGTGCCGCGACGACAGCAGTTGGAATGTCGACGTAGCGCGCTGCCGGAATCCGCCGAAGAGTGCTTCGAACGCGCGGACAAAGGTCTGTACATCGCCAATGATCTGCGCACCGAGGATCTTGGTCATCACCGCAGAGATCACGCCGAACCCAGCGCTCATCAAGCGCATGGGCCCGCTCGCGGGGTGCAACAGCAAGCGCAAGAACCGGCCGTCGAGAAGTGAGCTCAAGTGTTCCGGGGCGTCCAAAAAGTCAAGGGCCGAGCGTGCCGGTGGAGTGTCCACCACGATGAGGTCCCAGGTGCCGTGGGCCTCCGCCTCACTGTGCAGCTGCCCGAGCTTCTCCATGGCCATGTACTCCTGGGTGCCGGAGAATTCGGAGGACAATGCCATATAGAACTGGTTCTGCAAGATCGCGACTGCCTTCTCGGGCGTGGAATGCGCCATCACCACGTCGTCGAAGGTGCCTTTCATGTCGAGCATCATCGCGTCCAGGCTGCCGCCGGCTGCGGTGTCGATCGTGGTCACCGGGCGAGGAGTGTTGTCGAGCTCGCCGACGCCGAGCGATTGGGCCAACCGGCGTGCCGGGTCGATGGTCAGTACGACGACCTTGCGACCGGCCTCTGCGGCGCGTAACGCGATGGCGGCGGACGTGGTCGTCTTGCCAACACCGCCCGAGCCGCAGCAGATCATGATCTTGGTCTCCCGGTCGCCGATGATCTTGTCGACGTCGAGGAAGGGCACCGCCGACTGGAAGGCGCTTCCGTCGTAATCCTTGGTCACGGGGCCTCCAGACTCATCTGATCTGTCAGCTGTTCGGCGATCGCCAAAATCGCACCCTCGTCGATGCCGGCGGGATCGAAGGCGATCTGCGCCAACGGCAGGCCCAGCCCGGTCAGCCGATCGTGCCGCTGCTGCTCCTGCAGCGTACGAGCGGCCTCGATCGCAAACTCCGACGCCAATGCCTGGTTCTGTTTGATCGTCAGGCCCGGAACCTTCAACGCCACCGAACCAGTAGCGGCGGTCTGAAGCTGATCATGATCGAGCGGGGTCGGCGTCACCATGTTTTCGATCACTGTGCCGATCCGAATCTGAGTGGGCCGTAGCGCAGCGATGGCTTCCTCGGTCTCAGTGACCGGCATGTCCTCGAGCAGGGTGACGAAATGCACGGCGGTCGTCGCCGAGCGGAGCAGCCGCATGATCGAGTCGGCCTGATTGCGGATCGGCCCCACCTTGGCTAGACCGGCGACAGCCGCATGCACGTTGAGGAACTGGGCGATCCGGCCTGTTGGCGGGGCGTCGAGAACGACGGCGTCGTAGGAGTTCGGGCGGTTTTTGATCCTGCGCCGCACCGCCTCGTATACCTTGCCGGTAAGCAGGACGTCCCGCAGCCCGGGCGCGATGGAGGTGGCGAAGTCGATCGCGCCGAAGCGGTCAAGCGCCTTGGCGGCAATGCTGAGGTGGTAGAAGGTGTGAAGGTATTCGATCAGGGCGTCCTCGGCATCGATCGACAGGCCGTACACCATGCCTCCGGCCGACGTACGGCTGATCCTGCGCTCCTCACGTCCGGTCAGAGGCGGCACGTCGAATAGCTCGGAGACGCCATTCCGTCCCTCGACCTCGCACAGCAGCACCCGACGTCCGCTGGTGGCTAGGGCACACGCGAGACCGGCGGCGATGGTGGTCTTGCCCGTGCCGCCCTTCCCGCTGACGATGTGCAGGGTGTGCCGCGGACTCACGACACGCCTGTGATCGCGAGGCCGGCATGGGTCTTGTAGCGCCGGTTGATGGCGATGAGGTTGGCGGCCAGCGCCTCCACCTGGCCTGCGTTGCGGAGTCGCCCGGCATAGGTGCCACGCGCCCCGGGGATCGCCGTGACGAGTTCACACACCACCGCGACGGCTTCGCGATCTTCGCCCAGTACCAGCACGTCGTCTCCGAAGTGGTCAACCGTCGGGTCATCGAGGAGGACAGCACTGACGTGGTGGAAGGCGGCGATCACCGTGGACTCAGGCAGTAGCTGCTGGGCCTCCTGCGCCGCTGAGCCGGCGGCCACTCGCAGCGGAAAGGGCCCTCGCTGGTCGAAGCCGAGCGGGTTGACGCAGTCGACGACAATCTTGCCGGCGAGCTCGGTGGTCAGGGAGGAGAGTAAGGCGGCGTGACCCTCGTAGGGCACGGTAACGATCACGAGCTCCGCGGCGGCGGCATCGGAGTTGCTGCCGCCGGCTACCGAGCCTGATCCATCGGTCTGGTCGTAGTCGGCAGCGATCAGCTGCGCTCGCTCGGCGGTCCGGCTGCCAATCAGCACGTTGTGTCCGGCTGCAGCAAGTCGTCTGGCCAGACCACGCCCCTGGGGTCCCGTGCCGCCGAGGATGCCTACCTTCACGCGGCCAATGTACTGGCGCTCCCCGAATGAGAACTGTCAGTGTTTGATCACACTCTGACGGGCGGCCGCCCGATTCGCCTCCTTCGTCGCTCGCGCATTCGCGTCGCCAGCTTTCAACCAAACCAGCCGCGAGCTCCTGCAGTCGGCGAAGCGGCCCGCCCGTCATAATGTCAGTGGCGATCGGGAGGATGGGTTTATGACATCTACATCCGATACGAATGTCGACCCTGGGGCGGCAACTTCTGAGCGCACCTCGGCGGCGCAAGAACGGCCGAGGATCAGCGTTGACTACGTGGTGCTGGACACCGACGATCCGCCACGGCTGGCCGAATTTTACACGGCGTTGCTCGGCTGGCAGGTTGAAGAAACCGAGGACGACTGGATCACGATCGGCGGTGCCTCAGGTACCAAGATCGCCTTCCAGCTGGCGCTCAATCACAAGCCGCCGACCTGGCCGGACAATGCGATCCCGCAGCAGTACCATCTCGATCTTCAAGTAGACGATCTTGACACAGCTGTGGCATACGCCGAATCCATCGGGGCCCGCCGAGCTGCCAGCGGCGACCACAGCCCCAACTTCATCGTCTTTCTCGACCCTAGCGGCCATCCGTTCTGTCTGTGCGCATAACAGTCGCGCACTTCAATCAAGAGGGCGTGGCGGCCTCTACAGTGAGGCTATGACGAAGTGGGAGTACGTAACGGTGCCGCTGTTGGTGCACGCGACCAAGCAAATCCTGGACAACTGGGGGCAGGACGGATGGGAGCTCGTGCAGGTGGTGCCGGGGCCGACTCCTGAAAACCTCGTCGCCTACCTCAAGCGCGCAATCCCAGCTCCCGGAGGCAGTGCGTGACACTGCCGTCGCGACGGCTCGCTGATCTTGGACTGAGCTTGCCGCCGGTACCGGCGCCAGTTGCCGCGTACGTGCCTGCCGTGCGGTTCGAGGATGTGGTCTACACCGCTGGCCAACTGCCGCTGGTCGATGGGACGTTACGAGCCGTCGGGAAGGTCGGCGCCGACGTGTCGGTCGACGAGGCGGTCGACTGTGCTCGGATCGCAGCGCTCAACGCATTGGCGGCGGTGGTGGACCTGACCGGTGATCTCGACGTGATCAGGCGGATCATCAAGGTCGTGGTGTACGTGGCCAGCGCGTCCGGATTCACTGATCAGCCGCTCGTCGCGAACGGCGCGAGCCGGCTGCTGGCGGATATTTTCGGCGACGCGGGCCGGCACGCCCGAAGCGCGGTCGGTGTCGCGGTGCTACCACTTGACGCGCCGGTTGAGCTGGAGCTCTTGGTCAGTGTCGGCTCGACGCCAACGATTGTGCCGCTGTGACTTGTTCGTCATGCCCTCACACTCCTACGACGTCCTGATCCGGCTGGCGCCACAGATACCGGCTGGCATGGTGGAGCTCGCGGCACAGTGGACTCCCGACTCGGTGCCGAGCACCCCCGCTCCTGCGGCGAGCGTGATCTTGCTGCAGGACCGCCAGCCTGGACTCGAAACCTATTTATTGCACCGACATGCACGCATGGCGTTCGCGCCCTCGATGGTGGTCTTTCCTGGCGGTCGGGTTGACCCGGCCGACGCTTCCGGCGATCGCGATCCGATCCGCCGCTGCGCGCTCCGTGAGACGGCCGAAGAGACTGGCGTGGTACTGGCCGAGGCGGACCTCCATCCCTGGGCGCACTGGATCACCCCGGAAATCGAGCCTCGCCGCTATGACACGTCGTTCTTCGTGGCGGCCATGCCTGCCGACCAGGAGGCGTTCGACATTTCCGGCGAGACTGATCGCGCCGAATGGACGACTCCGCGTGGTGCCCTAGCTGCTGAGCGCTCCGGACGTATCAGGATGCTGCCGCCCACGATGTCGATCTTGATGGAGCTCGCTGATCTTTCGACTGTCGCCGAGGTGATCAATCACGCGTTGGGCCGGCAGATCGAGCCGGTACTGCCGATCTTGGTGAGAAGTGGGAGCGGCTGGGAGTTCCGCTATCCGCAGGCCCGTCCGCGTGAGACGCCGACATGACACCTTCGGAGGCTCCGGGTGTGCCGTACGTGCAGCTGATTCGGGCCCCCAACCCTGGGCCGATGACCTTGGACGGAACGAACACCTGGGTGATCACGGACGAGCACGAGGGTGCCCTGGTGGTGGACCCCGGTCCAGCGATCCAGACTCACCTCGAGGCCATCCTTGCGGTCTGTAGCCCGCGGCTCGTCACGATTGTGCTCACACACCGGCATCTTGATCATTCCGAAGGCGCAGCGATGCTCGCCGAACGGGCCGGTTGCGGCGTACGGGCCGCCGATCCGCAGTTACGCATCGGCCCGGATGGGCTCGATGGGGGACAGCTGATCAGAGTGGGCGCTTTGAGCCTCGAGGTCTTCGAGACGGCCGGTCACACCAGTGACTCCCGTTCGTTGTTGCTCTCCGGCCCGGATGGGATCAGCCGACTGATCACCGGGGACATGGTGCTAGGCCGCGGTACGACGGTGATCACCCATCCGGACGGGGACCTCGCGGCATATTTCGACTCGCTCGATCTGCTGGAGGGACTTGTCAGGACCCGCAACGTCGCCGAGCTGCTGCCCGGTCACGGGCCGATTGTCGCCGACCCGTTGCCGTGGCTGTCCTTCTATCGCGACCACCGGCGCGAGCGCCTGGGCGAGATCCGGGCTGCTCTCGCTGCAGGTGACCGTACGGCCAGTGAAATCGTGGCCCGGGTGTACGCCAATGTCGATCGCAGCGTGTGGCCTGCGGCCGAACAGTCGGTCCGGGCGCAACTGGACTACCTGCGGGAGCACGATTAGTGCAGGGCATCTGGGCCCCGCTCGACTCCTTGATGCTGGGGAAGTCCTCAGGGAGCTCATTTCCGCCTCACAGGATGCTCATAGGGTCGCGCGGCACTGTCGTAGCCATGAACCCAAACGAGCAGCCTGGAATCCCAAACTTCACGTCGAATCCTCAGCCTCAGCGCCCGAATGAGGAGCCCACGGTCGTCCTGCCGAATGCTCAGTATGGCGGCTACACCGGAGCTGACTTTCCCGCTCCGGCGGGTGTTCCTCCGCTGAACGCGAATTCTGCGCCGACGACGGTAGTAGAGCGGCCGAGGCGCAGAACCGGTGCTTTGATTGCCGGCGCGGCCCTCGCCGCCGCGCTGGGCGCCGGTGCTGGCGTCGGCTCGTACGCCTTCCTGGTCAATGACGGCAGCGTCTCACCGGTCACCGTGACGAGCGGGGCAGCGCCGCAGAGTCCGACGCTGAACGGCACAGTGTCCGCAGCGGCCGCGAAGATCGAGCCGTCGTTGGTCACGATTGCCGTGCAGTCAGGTAGCAGCGGCGGGATCGGTAGCGGCGTGGTGCTGGACAAGGACGGCCGCATCCTGACCAACAACCACGTGATCGCGGGCGCCGCCCAGGGGAGCACCATCACCGTCACCTTCCACAACGGCTCGACGGCCACGGCCACGATTGTCGGAACCTCTGAGTCGAATGACCTGGCGGTGATCAAAGTTGACGGCGTAAACGATCTCAATCCGGCTACTTTCGCGAAGTCCAGCGAGCTCACTGTAGGCCAGACTGTGGTCGCCGCTGGCGCGCCGCTTGGGCTCTCAGAGTCGGTGACAAGTGGCATCGTGTCCAACACCGCCCGGCCAGTCCGTTCGGGCAACAACAACGACGCCGTGTACTTGGCGGTGCAGACCGATGCGGCGATCAACCCGGGCAACTCCGGTGGTCCGCTCGTCGACCTCAACGGTGCCGTCGTAGGCATCAACTCCTCGATCGCCAGCACCAGCTCGGGTGCCGACGGCGGCCAGCCGGGCAACATCGGTATTGGCTTCGCCATCCCCTCCGACGTTGCGGCACGCGTTGCAAGTGAGTTGATCACCAGCGGCAAGTCCAGCAATGCCGCACTCGGGGTGCAGGTGACCGGCTCTGACTCCGAGGTGTCTACCGAGCTCGGCGTCCCGCTGCAGGCGGTCACAAGCGGTGGTGCGGCTGAGAAGGCCGGCCTGCGGGCTGGGGATGTGGTCACCAAGATCAACGATTTCCACACCACCACGGCCGATGGGCTGATCGCGGCCACCCGGTTCTACGCCCCTGAGACCTCGGTCACGGTCACGTTCATCCGCGACGGCGGCTCACCGCAGACCGCTGATGTAACTCTCGGCACCGCCTGAGGCGCCTCGGCCGGATTGCTTCCCGGCTCGCCCGTTCCCGTACAGGTTGAACGCGCGAGCCGGGGTTCCATCTCTACCTGCGCCCGCGGCTCCGCTGTCGCGGGCTGAGCATTTAGGAGGAACCCGAAGGTATGTCCGCTTCCGGGCCCGCTGCCTGGACGTAGGTCTGCACAGCTTTCTGACGGTCTGCATAGGTTGCTACCCGTGCAGACCGCAGGCAACCTACGTGAACGTGGGTTCGGCACGAGGCGGGTCCGAGATGAGTGGTGCTAACTACCTCGCCCGGCGCTCCACTCGCTCGACGTCGAGGATCGTGACCGAGCGCGGCTCCAACCTGATCCAGCCGCGGGCTGCAAAGTCAGCGAGCGCCTTATTGACCGTCTCGCGGGAGGCGCCGACGAGCTGCGCCAGTTCCTCTTGGGTCAGGTCATGATGTACGTGCATGCCGTCTTCCCGCTTGTCGCCAAACCGCTGTGCCAGCTCCAGGAGTTGCTTCGCAACTCGCCCTGGGACGTCGGAGAAAACCAGGTCCGCGACCACATCATTGGCGCGTCGGAGCCGGGCGGCGAGCTGGCCGAGCAAGCCTTGAGCCACCTCGGGACGGTCAGTCAGCCACGGAATCAGCTCATCGTGCTCCAGGGTGCGCAGCTCGCATGCCGTAACCGCCGTGGCGGTGGTTGATCGCGGTCCCGGATCGAAAACGGACAGCTCGCCGAACATCTGGCCGGGCCCGAGTACAGCTAACAGGTTCTCCCGCCCAGCAGATCCTGTGCGCCCCAACTTGATCTTGCCGCTAACCACGATGTAGAGCCGGTCCTCAGAATCGCCTTCATGAAAGAGCACGTCGCCCTTGTTGAGGTGCAGCTTCCCCATGGCAGAGGAGAGCGCGGTCGCGGCTTCGTCTTCCAATCCGGCAAACAGCGGTGCCTTCTTCAAGACTTCCGGATCCACGCGGTACCTCCCTGATCACGGCACGGCTATCGATCGCAAGGCTACCGTTGAAAGCTGGGTAACGTCAGGGGCTGGAAGTCGGCTCTGAACCAGTGTCCTGCGCCAGGAATGCGGTGGTTAGCTGCGCCGTCCGGGTGGATGCCTGTCGTCGCAAGGCGACGCGCGCGTCGACACGCAAGGCCGACGAGGGAGGGATACCGGGTCGTATCGCGACCGAGGAGAACGCCGCGAGGCGCCGCCTGGACGGAGCAGCTAGCTGCTGGATTCCTGGCGCAGGACACTAGTGTGATGGCATGAGTTCGAGCACGTCAGGCGGCGCAGTTGAGCTGGCTCCCGATGCCGCGGACCGGGCCGCAACCCTCCCGTACGACAAGTCCCAGACAGCGCGCGTACGGCGTGCCCGCACCATGAACCGCATCTTGGCGGCCACCTATCCCGACGCCCACATCGAACTCAATTTCAGCAAGCCTCTCGAGCTGCTCGTTGCCACGATCCTGTCCGCACAGAGCACCGACAAGCGGGTCAACTTGATCACGCCCTTGGTCTTCGCCCGCTATCCCGACGCCGCCGCGTACGCCGCCGCGGATCGGGCGGAATTGGAGGAGATGATCAAGCCCACGGGCTTCTTTCGGGCCAAGACCGACACTCTGATCAAGCTTGGTGCCGCCCTGACCGAGCGCTTTGGCGGCGAAGTACCCAAGCGCATGAAGGACCTAGTGACCCTCCCCGGCGTCGGCCGGAAGACCGCCAATGTGGTACTTGGCAATGGCTTCGGCGTTCCCGGCATCACGGTGGACACCCATTTCGGACGACTCGTCCGCCGCTTCGGATGGACTGCCGAAACCGACCCGGACAAGGTCGAAATCGCCGTAGCTGCACTCTTTCCACCCAAGGACTGGACCCAGCTGTGCCACAACGTGATCTGGCACGGTCGCCGACGCTGCCATGCGCGGAACCCAGCGTGCGGCGCCTGCCCGATCGCTCGCTGGTGCCCCTCGTACGGGGAAGGAGAGACCGACCCCATCAAGGCCGCCAAGCTGGTCCGGGAGCCGCGGGGATGATGAGGTCCGCAAAAAGTCCACATTGGTCGGAAATTCGACCTGTAGTGGCGGCGGCACGGGTTGAAAACTCCGCAAATTCGACTTCCAGAGGCGGCGGCAAGGGTCGAAAACTCCGCATTGGTCGGAAATTTCGGCGAGGGGAGTGGCGCCCAAGTCGGGTCTGGCTCACCGCGATCGCGGTACTCGGGATCGTGCTGACAGGTTGCAGCGAGTCTCCGGTGCTCAACGGGCCGACGACGCCTGTCGAGTCGCCAACAGAGGCAATACCGATCCCGGAGTCGACAGCACATCTTGGGGCCATGAAGAAGGCGGCGGGCATCGCTGACTGTCCAAGGTCCGACCCTGATGTAGCGGCCCTGCCGTCCGGACTGCCCGACGTCGTGTTGCCCTGCCTCGGCGGCGGCCGCGCGGTGCGGCTTGCCGGGCTACGCGGCAAGCCGATGATGATCAACGTCTGGGCGCAGTGGTGCGAACCCTGCCGGGAGGAAGCGCCCTACCTAGCCGAGGTCGCAAAGGCAGACAACTCTGATTTGATGATCGTGGGAATCGACCACGCCGATCCGCAACCGGAGCTGGCCATCGAGTTCGCGCAACTGTCGACCTGGACCTACCCACAACTGGCCGATCCAGATGTCGTGCTGCGTGCAGGGCTGCAAATTGCTGGCCCGCCGCAGACTTTTTTCATCCGTCCAGATGGCACGATCGCCTATCGTCACGCCGGACCGTTCAGCTCGGCCAAAGAGATCCGCGACCTGGCGCAGAAGTACCTCGGGGTCACGCCATGATCGATGCCCAGGGCGAGCGACCTGCGTGGCTCGACGATCTGAGTGATGCTCTTTCGCAGCAGTCCAGGCTCAACCAGGTGGTTGCCATCCGGCCAGGAATCGGAGCCCGGGCGGCAGCGGTGTTGATCTTGATCGGTGATGGCCCGGAAGGTCCGGAGATCATGTTCGTTGAGCGCGCCCACGGCATGCGTACCCACCCGGGACAGATTGCTTTCCCTGGCGGTGCCGCTGACGCGGATGATCATGATCTTGCCGAGACCGCGCTCCGCGAGGCTGCTGAGGAGACCGGCGTCGACCGCAGCGGGATCGACGTGCTCGGCGTGCTGCCGCCGGCGTACGTAGAGGTGAGCGGGTTCGATGTCACAGCGGTGATCGCTTGGTGGCGCCAACCGAGTCCGGTGGCAGTGATGGATTCCCGAGAAGCAGCATCCATCGATATCGTGCCGGTCGCGGTACTCACAGATCCCGCGCACCGTGCCCGGGTCCGGCATCCGTCGGGCTACACCGGGCCCGCGTTCGAGGTGAACGGGCATCTCATCTGGGGGCTGACGGCGCACCTCCTGGATGGCGTACTCGATCTTGCCGGATGGCAGCGGCCCTGGGATCGACGTCGTGTGGTACCGATTCCGGCGCGCTACCTCACAGACTCCAGGCCGGACCGAGGAGGGCCCGATGCCCATTGATGATGAGAAGTCCGAGCTGTTGGCACGCTGGAACTCCACCCTGCCGCGTCAGCAGGAACTCGGCCAGAACTTGATCACGCGTTACAGCGAGCCGCACCGGCGTTACCACAGCACCAAGCACCTACTCCATGTGCTGACCATGATCGACCGGCTTGCTGATGATCATGACGTCTTTCTGGTGCGGCTTGCTGCCTGGTTCCATGACGCCGTGTATGCCATCCCGGCCGGCCAGGTCAGCAACGAGGAGGCCTCCGCCCGGTTGGCGCTGCGGGAGCTGAGCAGGGTCGGGCTAGAGCAGGAGGACCTGAACCAGGTCGCACGGCTGGTCCGGCTGACCGAGAGTCATCTGCCCGGTCCGCGTGATCCTGAGGGCGAACTGCTGTGCGACGCGGATCTCGCCATTCTCGCAGCCGAGCCGGCGGGCTACGCCGACTATGTAGCTGCCGTACGCGAGGAGTACGCGCAGCTGCCCGAGGAGCAATTCTTGGCGGGACGGCTGGCTGTGCTGACTGAGCTTGCCGACCGCGAGATCTTCCGCACGGCCAAGGGACGGCAGCTGACCGATGCCGCTCGGGCGAACCTCGCCACGGAGTTACAGGCACTCTCGAATCGGCTCGGTATCGCTGTGGAAGGATCGGATGTGTGACCTCCGAGCCCACACAGACCGCCGTTGTTTCTGTTGACCGCCCGACCGATTGGTGGAAGTCGGCAGTGGTCTATCAGATCTACCCACCCTCATTCGCGGACAGCAATGGCGACGGCTTTGGCGACATTGTGGGGATTACCTCCCGCCTGGATTACCTGGTCGAGCTCGGAGTCGATGTGGTGTGGCTATCGCCTGTCTATGCATCACCGATGGATGACAACGGCTATGACATCAGTGACTACCACGACGTCGATCCGATGTTCGGCACCCTCGAGGATCTGGACCGGCTTATCGCGGGCCTGCATGAGCGCGGCATCAAGATCGTCATGGATTTGGTGGTGAACCACACCTCCGATGAACACCCGTGGTTCATCGAGTCTCGCGATCCCGCCTCAGCCAAGCGAGATTGGTACTGGTGGCGGCCGGCCCGTCCAGGCTTTGAACCTGGCCGCGAGGGTGCGGAACCGACGAACTGGCAGTCGGCGTTCTCGGGCTCGGCGTGGCAGTTTGATGAGCGCAGCGGGGAGTACTACCTGCATCTGTTCAGCCCCAAGCAGCCCGACCTGAACTGGGAGAACCCGGAGGTGCGGCGCGCCGTCTTCAACATGATGAACTGGTGGGTTGATCGAGGCGTGGACGGATTCCGCATGGATGTGATCAACCTCATTTCCAAGCATGAGCTCGTTGATGGTGTGCCAGCACCGGGCCGGACTCGCGTGTCATGCTTTCCCTTCACCGCTAACGGTCCGCGGCTGAATGAGTTCCTCACCGAAATGAATTCGGAGGTGAGTCTCGACGCCCAAAACCTGCTCACAGTCGGCGAGATGCCGGGCGCGACGATTGAAACCGCTCGTAGGACAACTGATCCGGCCAATCATGAGCTGAGCATGGTGTTCACCTTCGAGCATGTGAGCCTCGACTCGCTGCCCGGTGGCAGCGGCAAGTTTGATCTGGCTCCGCTTTCGTTGCCAGCGCTGAAGGAAAATCTGAATGAGTGGCAGCTGGCGCTCGCCGAGGTCGGTTGGAACTCCCTGTATTGGGATAACCATGATCAACCACGGGCGGTGTCGCGATTTGGTGACGACAGCCCCCAGCATCGGGTGAACTCCGCCAAGACGCTGGCCACAGTGCAGCACATGCACAAGGGCACGCCGTACATCTACCAGGGCGAAGAGCTGGGGATGACCAACACCTACTTCAGCAGAATCGAGCACTACCGCGACATCGAGTCGATCAACTACCATGCTGCGGCGCTCAGCTTGGGCATGGAGGTCGAGACGGTACTGCATTCCTTGTCGGTGAAAAGTCGGGACAACGCCCGTACGCCCATGCAGTGGGATGACAGCTCACATGCCGGCTTCACCGATGGGATTCCCTGGCTGCCCGTCAATCCCAACTACATCACCATCAATGCAGCAGCGGCGGTTGACGACCCGAACTCGGTGTTCCATCACTTCCGCAAGTTGATCAAGCTTCGTCATGATCATCCGGTGGTCGTGCATGGTCGGTTCGAGCTGTTGCTTCCTGATCATGAGCAAATCTGGGCGCTGACCCGGACACTTGATGATCAAGTGCTGCTGATCATCGCCAACTGCTCGTCCGATCCAGCGAGTGTGCCTACCGATGCCGTTCCAGACCTGACGGGGGCCCGCGTGCTCCTGGCCACCCACGGCGACTCGACCTCACTCGAGCTCGCACCGTGGGACTCGCGTATCTATCTCCTCGGCTGAGGCGGCCTTCGTTCGTAGTCCTCCGTTCCGCGGGGCGGAGCCGTCTCGTGGTCGGCAGGAGTATCCAGGCGGCGTGCCCTGGCGATGAACGGCAGCGCGAGCGCGGACGCTGCAGCCGACAGCAGATAGGACACCTGATAGCCCCAGATATCTGCGCTCTTGCCCAGCGCAGGTTGGGCCACGATGCCGCCGGCGTTGTTGATCAAAGAGTCGAAGGAGAGAATCGTGGCGCGCTCCTGGGAGGGGATCATGCCGTTCAGGTATGCCTGGCGGATGGGCGCGCCCGCGTAGGATGCGAGCCCCCAGAGCATGATCAGGACAACAACCACCCAGAAATTGCCAGTGAGACCAATAAGCGCGAGCATCGCAACGGCCAAGGCTTCTAAGATCAATAGGGCTGAAGTCCGGCGCGTGAAGACGCGACGCAGGCTCGGCGCCAGCAGGCCGCCGACAATCTGGGCTCCGGCAACGAGCGCTGCCACCAGGCCGGCTATCCCGTACGCCTTCTGATTGCCCCACAGATTCAACAGGTGAGGTTGCAAGGCGTAGAAGACATAGACTCCGACGCCACCGCTGAACATCCCTGCCAACATGATGTTGCGGACTGCCGGCACTTTCAGACCATGCTCAACCGAGCTGTGCACGATCTTCCTCATCTCGGTGAGCGGCCGATCGCCACGCACGGGCGTGAAACCGAGATCATGCATCATGATCAACGCGAGTCCGAAGATGCCAATCAGGATTGCCGCCCGGGCCAGGTACGGCGTGCCGAGATTGGTCAGCTGGGCGAGATAGCCGCCGGCCACCGAGCCACACAGCATCATTGCCCCACTGATCACTTGGCCGTGGGCGAAGACACCCTCGAGCTGGCCCTCAAACCTGGTTGCGGTCAGTGCATCCACCAGCCAGGCGTCAGTTGCACCAGAGAAGAAGGTGTATCCGAGTCCGAGGAGCGCGGAGACGATCGCCCACCAGACGAAGGCCGAATGCAGCTGCCAGAGCAGCACGTAGAGACCGGTGCTAGCTGCCAGAGTGAGCGTCCCGCACAGGAAGGAGACACGGCGTCCCCAGCGGTCCGCGACCACGCCGGTGGGAATCTCGAAGAGCACCATGCCGGCGGTCCAACAGGCGTTGGCGGCAAAGGCCTCGAAATTGTTGAGCCCGGCGTCGAGCAGGAAGATCGTGTTGATCCCCCAGATCAGGGATGCGGCCAAGGTGTTGCCCGCCGTGAGCACGTAGTACGTGCGGCGGACCGTCCTGGAGGTCTGCTTCACTCTTCCGACACTAGTTGGGAAAGGTTGCGAAAAGTTGGGGAAAAAATTGTACGCGTTTGACCCGTGACTACACAGGTCAATCGCGCACGATCCCGCTGCTGAGTGTGATCACAGAGCTGAGAGCCAGTCGAGAAGGGCCGTCGTAACGACCGCCGGATCCTCCTCGTGCGGCAGGTGCCCGACGCCGGGCAGGCTGATCAGGTCGTGCCGTGCCTCGACCCACCTTTCGGCCGCCGTCATCGCCGGAAGTGGCACAAGCTGATCTTCTTGGCCGTGGATCGACAGCAGCGGTACGGCTGCGGGCTGTCGGAGAGCCCGCCGGAAGCCACGACCCGTGTTCCGGAAGTGGTTGCGTACGAACATCCGCTGGTACTCCAGGGCACAGTGCGGGCTCGGCCACAGCATCAAGGCGTCGCGGTAGTGCCGAGCCTCGGCCGCAGTCAGGAATCCGGCGCTGTCGGCCGCCCAGCGGCGAAGCAGTTCCTCGATGTACAGCCCGTCGCCTGCCATGATCCGCCGCTCCGGTAACAACGGCAGCTGGAAGAACGCCAGCGTTGGAATGTTCGCTCGCCAAGGGAAGGCCAGCGGGTGAGGAGCGGCGACGCTCACCAGCGCACGGACCGGCGCCGCCGCGTACGCCAGGGTCGTCCAGCCAGCAATGCCGCCCCAGTCGTGCCCGACAACGACACCGATGGAGAAGCCAAGACTCTTGATCACACCGGCCACGTCGAAGGCAGTGGTCTGCGGGTCGTATCCGCGTGGAGTCTTATCACTTGCCCCATAGCCGCGCAGATCCATGGCGGCCGCGCTAAAGCCGGCCGCGTCCAGGGCGGGTATTTGGTGCCGCCATGCCCACCAGAACTCACCGAATCCGTGCAGCAGCAGGACCAGCGGTCGACGAGGACTGAACTGCTCCCCGAGCGCAACGTGGAATCGGATCCCGTTCGCTGCAATATCGCGATGACGCCACGGTCCTTCAAGCAGGATGTCCCGTACGCCGGCCCCCGCCACTAGCTCGTCCGCGCTTACTGGCTCGGCTGCGCCGCTCAGGTGATGGCTTTGGTCTCGACGACCTTGCCCTCGATCTGCGGAGCGTTCGCCGCAGCGAGGGCGCGCTGCGCCGCCTCCTGAACCTCGGTCGTCGCGAGGTTGGCCTGGGCAATGGTGCGTTCTGGGGGCTTGACTCTCTTGACAAACAGGTAGCCGATTCCGGCGCAAATGCCTGCGATCAGCAGTAAGGCGACGGCGACAATCAAGAACGCGAGCCACGCTACCAAGCCCGCTGCAACCAGGCCGAAGGCCGCCGCGAAATAGAGAAGAATGGTCGCGGAGATCCCGAAGTATCCGGCAGCTCCAAACAGTCCGGCGCCAGTCCCGCCGTTCTTGGCGGCAGGGATGAGCTCGGCCTTGGCTAGCTCGATCTGGTCCTGTACCAGCAACTTCACATCGTCGGTGAGGTTCTTGATGATGTCCCCGACCGGAAGATCTGCCACGTCCGCTCCTTTCGTCAACGTGAGCCTATCGACCCTCGGCTGGACGTTTACCCGAAAATGCCAGTCTTCGACAGCCTCAAGCGCGGCTAGTCCGCAGAAGCCTTGGCTGTGGCCAGGTTCTCCTTGATCAAATTCATCACCGAGGAGTCGGTCAGAGTGGTCACATCGCCCAACTCCCTGTTCTCGGCGATGTCGCGGAGCAACCTGCGCATGATCTTGCCCGAGCGGGTCTTCGGGAGCTCCTCGACCACCATGATCTGCCGCGGCTTGGCGATCGCACCGATCTCCTTGGCGACATGGGTCCGCAGCTCCTGTACGACGTCGTCACCACCCTCGCCGGCATCGGCTCGCAAGATCACGAACGCGACAATCGCCTGCCCAGTCATCGGATCGCTCGCTCCGACAACGGCAGCCTCGGCGACCTTCGGGTGCGACACCAGCGCCGATTCGATCTCCGTGGTGGACAGCCGGTGCCCAGAGACGTTCATCACGTCATCGACGCGACCGAGCAACCAGATATCGCCGTCCTCGTCCTTCTTCGCGCCATCGCCGGCGAAATACACTCCCGGAAAACGTGACCAGTAGTTGTCGATGTAGCGCTGATCATCGCCCCAGATGGTGCGCAACATCGCCGGCCAAGGCTTCGTGACCACCAGATAGCCACCCGATCCATTGGGCACGGGCTCAGCCTCGTCGTTGACCACCTCAACCTCGACCCCAGGAACTGCCTTCATGGCCGCGCCGGGTTTGGCCGCGGTCACGCCCGGCATTGGTGAGATCATCTGCATGCCGGTTTCGGTTTGCCACCAGGTGTCCACGACCGGCGTACGATCGCCGCCGATGTAGTGCCGGTACCAGACGTACGCCTCCGGATTGATCGGCTCGCCTACAGATCCCAGGATCCGCAGCGACGAGAGGTCGAAGCTCTGCGGAATGTCGGCACCCCACTTCATGAACGTGCGGATCGCCGTCGGTGCGCAGTACAACGTCGTCACCCGGTACTTCTCGATGATCTCCCACCAGCGCCCCTTGTGGGGGGTGTCCGGAGTGCCCTCATACATGACCGATGTTGCGCCGTTCGCGAGCGGCCCGTACACCAAATAGGAATGCCCCGTCACCCAGCCGATGTCTGCGGCGGTCCAGAAGATGTCAGTCTCCGGCTTGAGATCGAAAGCTGCCCAATGTGTGTACGCGACGCCGACCAGGTAGCCGCCGGTGGTGTGCAGAATGCCTTTTGGTTTGCCCGTACTGCCTGAGGTGTACATGACGTAGAGCGGGTGCTCGGCGGGGAAGTACGCGCACTCGTGCTCCTCGGACTGCTTGCCGACGAACTCATGCCACCACAGGTCGCGTCCCTCTTCCATTGGGACGTCCTGGTTGGTCCGCTGCACAACCAGCACATTTCGCACGTCGCAGCCGTACTTCAACGCTTCATCGACTGCCGGCTTCAACGTTGACGCAGTGCCGCGGCGGAACCCTCCATCAGCGGTGATCACGATCTGTACGCCGCAGTCGATGACTCGCGAATAGAGGGCGTCTGAGGAGAAGCCGCCGAAAACCACCGTGTGCGGTGCGCCGATCCTGGCACATGCCAGCATCGCGACGACCGCCTCAGGGATCATCGGCAGGTAGATCGCCACTCGGTCGCCGGCCTTCACGCCCAGCTCAAGGAGTGCGTTGGCTGCCTGCTTCACTTCCCGGGCCAGTTGTGCGTAAGTGATCTCACGGGTGTCTCCCGGCTCGCCCTCGAAGTAGAAGGCGACACGGTCCCCGTTCCCTGCCTCGATGTGCCGGTCGAGGCAGTTGTACGAGGCGTTCAGAGTGCCGTCCGCGAACCATTTGGCGAACGGCGGGCTGCTCCAGTCCAAGACCTCGGTCGGCTCTGTCTGCCAGCTCAGCCGCTTGGCCTGCTTGGCCCAGAAGCCCTCGAAGTCTGCGTCGGCCTCGGCATAGGTCGCGGCCGTGACATTGGCGTTCGCCGCGAGGTCGGCGGGTGGCGGGAAGCGCCGGTCCTCGTGGAGCAGGTTGGACAGGGCCTCATCAGTCACGGCAAGTCTCCTCACGAGCATCGATGATCGGTGGCTGGGCCATAGCTCGTCTGGGCTTCTGGCTCACCGGCCTCAGACTACCCAGGGCTCTTTTTCCGGTGACTGGTGGAACTGCGGTATAAGGCAGCACCCTGCGTCAGTCGGCACCCTACGTTCACAGCTTGCGTACGCTCTGCATGGGTTGCAACCTGTGCAGACCGGCAGAAACCCACGTAGACGTAGGGTTCCTCACGCGAGCGGCGGCTGGTCCATCCCGCTCAGAGCTTGATCTGGAGTACATCGTCGAAGTCGTTATTGATCACCAGCTTGGAGTGATCAACTTCAGCCCGCCAGCAGGAGGTCTGAAACGGCAGCATCAGCGGATCGGGTACGCGAGCGTATTCGTCATAGATAGCGCCCACTTCACCCACCAACCGGCTCCGTGCGGCGGCGTCCAACCGGGCCACTGCTGGGCGTCGCTCGACCATGGAGATGAGCCCGTCTCGGGTGGTCGGCATCCAATTGCGGAAGTTGCGGCGTTCCAGGAGGCCGAAGTAGGGGCTTTCGGCAACCTTTTCGACGCTGTCCTCGCCGAACTCGCCACGCATCGACTGCGGATCGGCCGCACGCATCAAGGCGATCAGTCGCCGCACCCAAGGGACGGTGTCGTCGCGCGTGTTGTACGCGATCGCAAGGTAGCCACCGGGCTTGAGCACTCGAGCGATCTCGCTCAGGGCGAGTCCTGGCGCGAAGCGATGCAGCGTCTGGGCGGCGGTGACGACATCGAAATGACACGACAGGAATGGCAACGACTCGACCTGGCCGACGACGTGCAGGCGAGTGCCGAGGCGGGCCGGGAGGCCAGCGACAAGCTCGACCGTTCGATCGATGCAGAAGACCTCATGACCGGCATCGCGCAGCATCGTGGCGAATCCGCCGCGGCCCGCCCCGAGATCGAGGACCCGCACGGGCTCCTCGCCGACCATCCAAACGGGCGCAGCCTCTGGATAAGGATTTCGCCGCGTCGTCATGGTGGAAACTTTAATGGTGCTTGACCCGCTTGCTGATCTTGCGCGCTTTGAGGGCGTGCCGTCCGCGGTGGCCGCGGCGACGGATGCAGTCGATGCGGTGCTGAGAGACCGCGGACTGCGCAAGATCAGCGATGAGCAGCTGAGCCAGGCCCTCCTGGCGGGGGCCAGAGCCAACGCGGAGCTGACCGAGGATCCGGCGCGATGGCAGATTGGCGCTCTTCGACTCTCGGCTGAGCTGGCATCACTGGCGGCGCTCATCCGAGTCGCGCCCGCGCAGGCGCTTGCTCGGGCGCACGCCGTGGTGGCGCGGGGCGTCGTGCCGGACAGCGACCTGGGCAAGATCGGCTCGGAACCAGCGATGGCGGCGCGCATGAACAGCCTTGGCGAGCTGCTAGCCCGCCCGACATCGGCGCCGGCGATCGTGGTCGGGGCCATCGCGCATGCCGAGGTTGCCGTGGTGGCGCCGTTCGCTGAGGCAAGCGGCTTGATCGCCCGAGTGGCCGAACACCTGGTGCTGATCGCGGCCGGCCTGGACCCGTACGGGGTGATCGTGGTCGAGGCTGGACACGCGGAAAAGAGCTCTAGCTACGCTGCCGGGTTGGACGCGTACGCGGACGGCAGTGTCGACGGCGTCAAGGGTTGGCTGCTGCGATGTGCAGCTGCTGTGGCTCGCGGCGCTGAGCTTTCGCCGGCAGCTCGCCGCTGAGTTGTCGGCGTACGTGGTTGCTCGGAGGGCCACACACGCTGACAAGTCGGCGAGGGAAGTGCACATGACGCGGCGCCCACCGAGGCGGGCGCCGTGCCTGGCACGTCATCACCAAGTGACCATGCGTGCATCTTTTCAATGTGTTGGCCCAGGTCAAGCCTGGATCGCAACTTCCCGTCGGAGATGGGTGGTCGCCGCGTGGGTGCTTGGATGCCGTGCGAGGTTCACCGATTCGTCGGTCAAGACTACGTGTGACAGCCTTCTCGGACCGTCACCAGGAAAGCTCCTAGAAGCGCACTCCATCTCGACGACTCGGGTTACCTTGCAGTCCTTTCTACCCCCATCCGGACGCAATGGAAAGGGCCACCGGGCAGCAGAAATTCTGGCAATTGACTCGTTGGTTTGATGCCCATGACGTGCCAACCGGTTGTTCTCTCCAAGATCAAATTAGCTGACTCCCAGACCGCGTTGTCCACAAGCTGGAGGTCGTTCGGAGCGTCATCCACAGATTTCGCCGGGCGCGGCGCGCCGAGGCCCGACGTCAACACACTGCCGACATGGACCCGCAAAGGCTCGGCCAAACCACTGTCGTGGTAGCGATCGCCGATCCCGATCTGCTTGACCAGGTGTTGTCCGTTACGGCAGTGGTTGGGGTCGAGCCGCTGGTCGTGAGTGACCCGGCTCTCCTGCGTCCGCACTGGGCTTCAGCGTCGATGCTGCTGCTCGGCGTCGATCATGCGGATCGGGTCGCGGCTATGGGGTTGCCGCGTCGCGCTGAGGTCTACCTGATTGCAGGAGAGCAGACCTCCGCCGCCCAGGCACAACAGTGGTCGATACGGCTCGGGGCGGCGATGGCGCCGCTGCCAGCGAGTGCAGGTTGGCTGTCCGAAGCCCTCGCCGATCTCAGCAGAACAGGTCGTGTAACCGGCAGCCTCGTCTGCGTGGTGGGCGGCTCCGGCGGGGTCGGCGCTTCGACGCTGGCGGCGGGGCTTGCGTTCGTGGCGGCTCGCGCCTCACAGCGCACGATGCTGATTGACGCCGACACCCGCTCTGGTGGGCTCGACCTGCTCTTGGGTGCAGAACGGACGCCCGGCTGGCGCTGGCCACGGCTCGCCAGCGCACGCGGACACCTCGGCGACCTGACTGGGCAGTTGGCAGTCGTGGAAGGCGTTGATCTGTTGTCCATGGCCCGCGGTGAATCGACGCAGGGCTGGGAGCTGCAGGCCGAGCAACTGAAGTCGGTGCTGCTATCGGCCATGCGAAGCCATGACATCACGGTGCTCGATCTGCCTCGAACGCTTGGCACTGCCGCTTGTGAGGCGCTTCGGCGAGCCAAGCTGGCAGTGCTTCTCGTGCGAGACGACGTCCGCGGGGTGGCCGCCGGACGTGAAGTGGTCCGCGAGCTGGAAGGCGAGTGCGATCGCTTCGGAGTGGTGGTTCGGCAAGGTCGGTCACGCCTGCTGCAGCCGGATCTGGTGGCCACGGGCATCGGCTTGCCGCTGCTTGGATTGCTCCCCGATGACCTGGGGCTGGCCTTGGCTGCAGAGCGAGGCGACCCGCCGGCGCGGTCTGCCCGTAGCTCCCTGGCCCGGCTCTCCCGGGAGCTGCTTGGCAATCTCCCGCAGTCATGCCCTGCCGCAGAGAAGGCGCTGGCAAGGGCATGACCGCCGCCGTGAGATCACCCGTAGCCGGGAATCGTGACATCGACGGCGAGGCGCTGGACCTCGTCCGGGATCGCCTGGCCGGACTCGGCCGCCACTACACGCCTGTTGACGTGGCCACTGCCATGCGAGCTGAGGGCCTCATCGTCAGCGACTCAGCCGTCCTCGACACCGTGGAGTCGCTGCGGCGACACAGCGTCGGCGCCGGCCTCTTGGAACCATTGCTTCACCAGCCTGGGGTGACAGACGTCCTGGTCAACGGCCCGGACCAGGTGTTCATCGATCGCGGTGCCGGGCTCGAGCTGACCGATCTCCGATTCCCCTGCGAAGGCGACGTGCGCCAGCTCGCCCAGCGCCTGGCAGCCACTGTCGGTCGGCGCCTTGACGACGCGGTGCCTTTCGTTGACGCGAGGCTGGCCGACGGAAGTCGGGTGCATGCAGTGCTCGGCACCTTGGCCTCACCAGGCACCTGCATCTCGCTCCGCGTGCCTGCGCAGCGAAGCTTCTCGCTCACCGACTGCGTGGCGTCGGGCTCACTGACTCCCGGGGCGGCGCAGCTCTTGTCACGCATGATCAAGGCCAAACTGGCGTTCCTGATCAGCGGCGGAACCGGCTCAGGCAAAACGACTCTGCTTGCCGCTCTCCTGGGGCTGGTGCCGTCATCCCAGCGGATCGTGATTGTCGAGGACTCGCGGGAGCTCGCGCCCAACCATCCGCACGTCGTGCGGATCGAGGGGCGGCCCGCCAACACCGAGCTCGCTGGAGCCATCAGCCTGACTGATCTGGTTCGTCAGTCACTGCGCATGCGTCCTGACCGGCTGGTGGTAGGTGAAGTACGCGGGGCTGAGATCGTCGACCTGCTGACTGCGATGAATACCGGTCATGAGGGCGGTTGTGGCACAGTGCACGCCAATTCCACGGCCGATATTCCAGCTCGGCTGGAAGCCCTGGCTTCGCTTGGCGGGCTCCCACGGGCCGCTTTGCACGCACAGCTGGCCTCGGCGCTGGATGCGGTGATACATGTCGCCCGCGACGAGTCCGGGATGCGCCGGGTGGCCGAGATTTCGATCTTCGTCCGCGAGCCGAGAAGCGGGCTGGTCCGCAGCGAGTGTGCCGTCGACCTCCGCCCCGACGGCGGCATCGTGCTGGGTCCGGGCAGCCGCCAGCTGGAACGGATGTTGGACCGTTGATCACGATCATGGTCTGCCTCGGCTGCGCGATGCTGGCTGCGTGGCTGGCGGTGCCGCGGCCAGCGGCGCGAAGTCTCACCAGCCGACTCGCTCCGCAAACACCAACGTCCGCCATAGAGACAGGCATCGAGGACGGAACACGGCGACGACGATCAGGGACCGTTTTGGCGATCTTGATCATCTTGCTGGGGCTGATCATTGCTGCCGGCTCTGTCGGTAAGGCTCCGGGTGCCGTACTCGCCAGCGCGGCACTGCTGGTCGTCGTCACGGCCGCCCGCCTGGTTGCCCAGTACAGACGACGAAGATCAGCCCGCCGAACGCGAGCCGAGGTGGCGCATGCGTGCACTGTGCTGACGTCCTATCTCCGGGTCGGACAGGTGCCATCCGCTGCACTGGCTATCGCCGCAGCCGACTGCGAAGTGTTACGCGACGGCCACCATGCACATAGCCTCGGCGGCGACGTGGTCCACGTCTGGCGGCAGCAGGCACGGCGTGCCGGGTACCGGGGCCTTCTCGAGCTGGCGCGGGCCTGGCAGATCTCGGTGGAGACCGGTGCGCCGATGTCGTCGACTCTGGATCAGGTGGCGGCCAGCCTCTCGGCCGACCAGGGGCTGATCCAGGTCGTCAACAGCGAGCTCGCCGCTGCCCGCGCGACCAGCAAGGTGATGGCTGCCTTGCCCCTGTGTGGCATCGGCATTGGCTATCTGCTGGGGGGTGATCCAGCTCGCTGGTTGCTGGCCGGTCCTGCTGGCTGGGCATGCCTACTGGCAGGGGTGGTACTGGCTTGCGCGGGTGTCCTGTGGATTGAAGCTCTGGCTCGACGCGCCTCCGCCGAGGTGTAGCCGGTGCCTTCCACCCTGATAACGAGCATGCTGACCGGGCACGCGACCGTGTCAGCGAGCACCCTTCTGTGTGCTGGGTCCGCCGGTTTTGCCGTCTTTGTCGTGTTGCGGCGTCCCGAAGGTCAGCTTCGCCGGATAACGCCCCGGAAATCACGCCTGGCTGGGGCGGTGGCGCCGTTCGTGCGATTGCTCCAGGGTCGAGCTGACGCGCCGCCGCTGATCCACCGTGTACTGCTGAGCACGGCCTGCGTCCTCGCCCTTGGCCTGGCCGGGCCTCGGCTCGATGGCTGGTTGGGAGGCTTGGCCTGGTCCGCGGTGCCGGTGGTTGCCGCAACTGGAATGCTGGCGCTGGGCTGGGTCGAGCCACGGTCAACACGCCGCCGCCGACAACAGTTGATCATGGAAGTCCCGCAGACGCTGGAGCTGATGGCTGCCTGCCTCGGCGCTGGCCTTCCCACCCGTACGGCCTGCGCAGCCGTCGTGCAGACTTTCGACGGCCCCGTCGCTGATGATCTTGGTCAGGTCTTGGCGTTGCTCGAGCTCGGTGTGGGTGATGTGATGGCCTGGCGGGCTCTCCATGATCATCCGCAGTTGGGCCTGGCGGCCGCGGACCTGGCTCGTTCGGTGGAGTCGGGAATCTCAATGGTGGAAGGCCTTCAACATCACGCTGCCGCGGCTCGCGAGGCCCGGCGGAGCGAGCTTCAGGTGCGGGCTAGGGCGGTCGGGGTACGCAGCGTGCTGCCGCTGATGACCTGCTTCATTCCCTCGTTCATGCTGCTCGGGATCGTGCCAGCTGTGGTCTCTGCCGTCTTCAACGCGCTCCCATGACAGTGGTTGATCCGGGGATATCCACAGGTCGCCGGGCACGCCGAGCGCTGTCAACAGATTTTCGCCGGGCCGCACGATCGGGCTCTTGATCAGGAGACTCCAGACGCATCCGAACCGATGCCGCACCCAGGTGTGGTGCGCGACACCCAAGGGAGGGAACCCATGACAAAAGACATCTCTGTGGCGGGGACAGACGCGGTGGACGAGGCTCCGCCAACTCGCCGTGACCAGCTGGGCATGGTGAGTGCCGAGTGGGCAGTCGGCATCATTGCCGCCATTGCGATCGCGGGGGTACTGCTAGGAATCGTGACGAGCGGACCGGTCCACGACGCGCTGCTCAAGTTCATCTTGATGGTGATCCACTCGTTCTCCGGCTTCTTGCAGTGAGACGGCGGCGAGTCGAGGCGAGTCGAGAATCGTGACGTTGCGGAAGACCAGAGCGCGGGACGGACGGGGCATGGTGACGGCCGAACTGGCCGTCACCACGCTGGCCGCATTCGCACTGCTGACCATGATGTGTTGGGGGATCTATCTGGTCGTCATCCAGCTCCGCTGTGTCGACGCCGCGGCCGCGGTCGCTCGTCAGTCCGCCCGCGGGGACACCACAGCGGTCGCCAGGGCTAAGGCTGCAGCGCCATCAGGAGCAACGATTTCGATCGACAAGCGTCCGATCCTGGTCACCGTCACCGTGCGAGTCAACGCACGACCATTGGGTCGCTGGCTGCCTACGGTGCCGCTTGAAGCTCGTGCGCAGGTGGTGCCAGAGCCCACAGCAGCTGAGGGATGATCATGCAGCGAACTGCAGCCTCGGAGCTGGGAAGCGCATCGGTTCTGATGACTGGGATCCTCGGCGTCGTCGTGGCGCTCAGCAGTGTCGCCTTGGTGATCGCGGGATACGCCGTCGGCTATCACCGGGCTCGGGCTGCGGCTGATCTCAGCGCCTTGAGTGGGGCTGCGGCGTTCCAGCAGGGCCGGGATCCGTGTGCCCAGGCGGTGCTTACGGCCAGGCACAACGGTGCCCGGGCGGACCGCTGCAGCCAGGTGGGCGATGCAGTCGACTTCGTGGTGACGGTGCGAGTCACGGTTGTGGTGCGCACACGCACGCCCCACATGCCCAGGACGGTTGCCGCAGAAGCCCATGCCGGTCCGGTGCACGATGTGCCATGAGCTTGGTGACAGGCAACGGCCGCTCGAGCCAGAGGAGGTCGAGTTGTCCGCCGACAGCGGCATTGTGGTGTGTCGGGTGAACGCACAGCGGGCTGGAGAGGAGCCGTATGCGGCGATCGTCAGCAGCACGGTCGTCCGCGGCGACGGACGTTGGCTGCTGGCATTCCATCAGCAGTCGCCCGCCTGATCCCTAACTTCGACCTCATCAGAGGTTGGGTGCATCCTTTCTCCCGTCTTCGGGAGAGGGGACACACACCGGTCCTTCTCTTCCCGCAGGTTCTTCAGCCCAGGTTCGAGATCTCAAGGAAGCTCATTTCTGAGGCTCATCCTTGGTCAGCGCGTCTGTCTCGTTCAGCATCGCCTGACGCTCGGCCGGGGTCGTCGAGGATTCGCCCTCCAGCTCGAGGCTCGACTTCTCCCGGGTGGTCGGCTCAGTCGCTACGGAGTCGCTCGTCGCCGAGGCGTCGGGAGTCTTGTTGGTGGTCGTTGAGGTTTCCTCCGGACTGGCCGACGAGCCCGGTATCTTGTCGCCCGCGGCCTGCAGCAGAACCTTTCTCTCCGTGCGCCGTGCTCGCCCGCGACGAATACCGCTCCGCAGCAACAGCAGCGCCAGGATGGTGACCGCCATGGCGATTGCGCCAGTGATGAAGATGCCAGCGCTGTTCACTTTGACGACCGCTCCAAAGATGGACAAGTCGTAGATGTCCGGATTGCTGACCACAATCGCAACAACGAGCACCACAACCAGGACAAGCAGTATCAAAGCGAGGACGACCATAGCGTCATTATTGCCTCTCGGCGTACGCTCAAAGTCAGCGACGCGAAGAGGCGTCTTCCCAATCGTCGCCCGTGGGTCCTGCAGGCCGATCACAGCGATCGGGCCTGACGGCTGGGCCCATCGCGATGTGTCCGTGCACGCCTCGATAACAAAACCAGAGCTACTTGTGGTTAGACTTCCCGAGCGGCTAAGGGCAGTAGCCGCGAGTGCCGAGCGTCTCAGGAGGGCGATGTATGTCCCTGCTTCCAGTTCCCTTGGAAGTGACTCCAATTAGCTTGTCGGGAGTCAACCTGGCGTTCGTCGCAGCGGTCGGCGTCATCGCCTTAATAGCTCTTGTGATGGCCGTGGTCTTCCGTCGCGAGGTGCTTGCGGCAGGTGACGGCACGCCGAACATGCAGTCCATCGCCCGCGGTGTGCAGGAAGGTGCGAGCGCCTATCTCGGCCGCCAGTTCCGCACCTTAAGTGTGTTTGCGGTCGCAGCGTTCTTCCTGCTACTGCTGTTGCCAGTCCACGCCAGCGCTGACTTCAGCAGCCTGACTTTACGCATATGCCGCTCCGTCGCCTTCCTAGCCGGAGCGGTCTTTTCTGCTCTGATCGGTTTTCTCGGCATGTGGCTAGCCGTGCGCGCCAACGTACGCGTCGCTGCTGCCGCCCGCAGTGAGGGTCGGGATCCAGCCATGAAGATCGCGTTCCGAACCGGGGCGCATGTCGGCATGGCCACTGTCGGGCTGGGCCTGCTCGGTGCCTCGCTCGTGGTCTTCATCTTCCGTGGTGATGCGCCGACCATCCTTGAGGGCTTTGGCTTCGGGGCGGCAATGCTCGCTATGTTCATGCGCGTTGGCGGCGGCATCTTCACCAAGGCGGCCGATGTGGGCGCCGACCTGGTGGGCAAGGTCGAGCAGAACATTCCCGAAGACGACCCGCGGAATGCCGCGACGATCGCGGACAATGTCGGCGACAACGTCGGGGACTGCGCTGGCATGGCCGCCGATCTGTTCGAGTCCTACGCCGTCATGTTGGTCGCGTCGCTGATCCTCGGCAAGGCGGCCTTCGGTGAGTCCGGCCTGGTGTTCCCGCTGATCGTGCCGGCCATCGGTGTCATCACCGCCATCATCGGCATCTTCCTGACCCGCCCTCGAGCAGGCGAAAACGGCCTCAAGACCATCAACCGCTCCTTCTATATCTCTGCTGCCATTTCCGCGGTGCTGGTCGCGATCGCCGCGTTCGCCTACCTGCCCTCCTCCTTCGCTGCACTCGGCATGCCGGACGTGGAGATCGGACCGATCGACGATCCGCGGATCGTCGCCATCGGCGCGGTGGCCATTGGGATCGTGCTGGCAGTTCTCATCCTCAGCCTGACCGGCTACTACACCGGCACCGAGGATCGGCCAGTCAAGAATGTCGGCAAGACCTCGCTGACTGGCGCGGCGACCGTCGTGCTCGCCGGAATCTCGGTCGGACTGGAGTCGGCGGTCTACACCGCAATCGTCATCGCGGCAGCGGTGTACGGCGCGTTCCTGCTCGGCGGCTCGGGGGTCGTCGGCCTGTTCGCCATCGCCCTCGCCGGCTGCGGGTTGCTCACCACCGTTGGTGTCATCGTCGCAATGGATACCTTCGGCCCGGTCTCCGACAACGCCCAGGGCATTGCCGAGATGTCGGGCGACGTGCACGGCGCGGGCGCCCAGGCGCTGACCGAGCTGGACGCGGTCGGCAATACCACCAAGGCGATCACCAAAGGGATCGCGATTGCGACCGCCGTGCTCGCCGCGACCGCTCTCTTCGGCTCCTACACCGACTCCGTCCGTAGCGTGCTGGCCGAGAACTACAACAGGTTCATCAACGAGGCCGTGGTCTTCGCGCCGCAAACCCTTGTGGGTCTGATTCTTGGCGCTGCCGTGGTCTTCTTGTTCTCTGGACTGGCGATCAGTGCGGTAGGACGTGCGGCCGGGGCTGTGGTCTTCGAGGTACGGCGTCAGTTCCGGGAGATCCCCGGGATTATGGACGGCACCGGCAAGCCCGAGTACGGCAAGGTCGTCGATATCTGCACCAAGGACTCCTTGCGCGAGCTCGCAACGCCAGGGCTGCTGGCCCTGATGGCCCCTATCGCCGTCGGATTCGGCCTCGGCGCCCCGGCGTTGGCCGGCTACCTCGCCGGTGCCATTGCGGCCGGCACGTTGATGGCGGTGTTCCTGGCCAACTCGGGGGGCGCATGGGACAACGCTAAGAAACTGGTCGAGGACGGCCACCACGGCGGCAAAGGTTCCCTCGCCCATGCCGCCACGGTGATCGGTGACACCGTTGGCGACCCGTTCAAAGACACCGCAGGGCCTGCGATCAACCCACTGATCAAGGTCATGAACCTGGTGTCGCTGCTGATCGCCCCGGCAGTGGTTGCCATGTCGCCGCTGAGCACCACGCCGAGTGCCGTGCGCTACCTGATCGCGGGCATTGCTTTGGCCATCATCATCACCATGGTGACTATTAGCACCCGCCGCGAGGTGGCGATCGCCAGCTCGCCAGACCAGCAGCCGCGTCCGCAGCTCGAGGCCGACGGCACGGCAGGTCAGCGAGACCAGCGGCCGCGTCCACAGCTCGAGGCTGAGGACACGGTCGAGGTCCCGATTAAGCAAACTGAGACAAAGGTTGACAAACTAGCTCAATGAGCGACGCCGGTCGTTGGTGTCTGCCGGATCCCGCACGCAAGGCACACTGGATTGCGATGAACAGCAATTCCTACGGCGACGGTTCTACACGCGGCTTCGATAAAGTGCCGCCCGATTCGTACCAACCTGACCCTGCGCTGGCCGGATATCCGCCGCCGCAGGCACCCCAGCAAGTCGGACCTCTCGGCGACGGTCACGCAGGGCCCGGGCAGCCGTACGGCCAGCTTGGCCCGTACGGATCGCCTGCGTACCCGCCGCCCATGCCGGTTTCGACCAGCGCGTTGCCCGAGGTCCCACGGGTCTACCAGCAGATGCTCCGCGGCCCGCACTATCGCTGGTGGAAGCCGCTGCTCTGCTTAGTCCTGGTTCTGCCGTTGGCTCTGATCATGATGGGCCTTGCGATCGTGCCCGTGCTCGTCGCCGGGCTGCTCAGCGGAGCGCCCGACCTCGTCGAGTACACGGTGAGGACAACCAGCGACATCGCCAATCTGGGCCCGATCGGCTTTATCTACCTGAATCTCACGCTCATTGTGCTCATCCCTGCCAGCGGGCTATCGATCTGGATTGCGCACGGCATTCGGCCGGGATATTTAGCCTCAGTTGCGGGTGGGATCCGCTGGCGGTGGCTGCTGCGCTGTGTGGCGGTCATCTTGCCGCTGTGGGCCGTGTACACCCTGCTGGGGGTGCTGGTCACCCCATTCACGTCCCCCCGACCGGATCATTGGGTGACGTTGCTGGTCATCGTGCTGCTCCTGACGCCGCTGCAGGCGGCGGGGGAGGAGTACTTCTTCCGCGGCTGGATCATGCAGAACGTGGGAGCCTGGTTCGCGCGGCCCATGGTCGGGCTTGTCGTCTCGCTTGCCGTGTCGGCGGCTGCCTTCTCAACTGCGCACATGAGCCCGGACCCATGGGTGCTGGGTACCATCGCTTGTCTCGCCGTGGCTTCCGGGCTCGCCGCGTGGTGGACCGGTGGGCTGGAAGCCGGCATTGCGATGCACGCAGTCAACAACATGCTGACGTTGAGCATCGTCGTGATCTTCGGAGGCTGGTCTCAGGCGTTCGTCCGGAGCGATACCACCGGCACGCCGCTGATGCTGCTGTTGGCGGTGGTGGTGAACGGGAGCGCACTCGCCTTGATCCTGTGGCAGGCCAAACGTGTGGGGCTGCAGCGTTACTACCAGCCGCCCGCTCGGCCCGTCAGTCCGACGAGCGTTCCGCCGGCACCGGCATACCCTCTCGGTCATTACCCGGCGCCGTAATTCATCCGGGGGTCTGGGGGGCGGAGCCCCCAGCGGGGGTGCACGGGGGCAGAGCCCCCGTGGGTGCGGGAATTCATTCCGAAACAGTGACGTTCACGGCCGTAGTTGATCCTGGCCCGTAGAGTAAGCGCGCTGGGGGCGTGGCAGGTCGGTTCGTTGGTCGTGGATCACGATCGATGCTCCGCCGCGCATGTGATCAGGTAACGAGAAAGTGAGTATTCGGTGGCAGTGAAGGCAGGGGGCAGGCGACTCGTGATCGTCGAGTCCCCGACCAAGGCGAACAAGATCGCGAGCTTTCTGGGCGACGGTTACATCGTCGAGTCCAGCCGCGGTCACATTCGCGACCTCCCGACCGGCGCCGCCGAAGTCCCAGCAAAGTACAAGGGTGAGAAGTGGGCCCGCACCGGCGTGAACGTGGACAACGGCTTCGAGGCCCTCTACGTCGTCAACCCGGAGAAGCGGGCGACGATCCGTCTGCTCAAGGACGCACTGGCCGGTGCCGACGAGCTGTTGCTTGCCACTGACGGCGACCGCGAGGGCGAGGCGATTGCCTGGCATCTGCTGCAGGAGCTCAAGCCCAAGGTTCCGGCGAAACGCATGGTCTTCCATGAGATCACTCAGGCAGCCATTGCCGAGGCGGTCGCCAACCCGCGTGATCTTGACGAGGATTTGGTCGATGCCCAGGAGACTCGGCGGATCCTTGATCGTCTCTACGGCTATGAGGTCTCGCCCGTGCTGTGGAAGAAGGTCATGCCACGGTTATCGGCCGGACGCGTGCAGTCGGTCGCGACCCGGCTCGTCGTTGATCGGGAGCGGGAACGCATCGCCTTCCGAAGCGCCTCGTACTGGGATCTGGACGCGATCTTGGACGCCGGGCCCGAGGCTCAACCTCCGCTCTTTCCGGCACGGCTCACTCGGGTTGGTGAGCGGCGGGTCGCCCAGGGACGCGATTTCGACAGCCGTGGTTCCTTGATCACCAAGGACCATGATCAGCTCGTACTCCTGAACGAGGACCAGGCGCAGGCTCTGGCGGACTCTTTACGCGCTGCCAGCTTCGAGGTGGACAGCGTCGAGTCCAAGCCCTACAGCCGCCGCCCGTATGCACCGTTCCGGACCACGACGATGCAGCAGGAGGCCGGCCGCAAACTCGGATTCACCGCGCAGCGAACGATGTCGGTCGCTCAAGATCTTTATGAGGCCGGGTTCATCACCTACATGCGAACCGACTCGGTCACGCTCTCCGGCAGTGCGATCGCCGCGGCCCGGCACCAGGTCCGTCAACTCTTCGGTCCGGATTACCTGCCGGACCAGCCGCGAATGTACACATCCAGAGTCAAGAACGCTCAGGAGGCGCATGAGGCGATCCGCCCTGCCGGCGAGACCTTCCTGACGCCCGCCCAAACCAGGCTGAGCGGTGATCAGTTCCGGCTCTACGAGCTGATCTGGATGCGCACGATCGCCTCACAGATGAAGGACGCCGAGGGTCTCTCGATTACGGTCAAGATCAACGCCCAACCGAGCGATGGCGAGCTGTGCACCTTCGTTGCCTCCGGCCGGACGATCACCTTTTACGGCTTCCTCAAGGCCTACGTGGAATCGGTTGAGGAGACCGACGGCCACACCGATGACGAGCAGACCCAGCTTCCACATCTCACCGCCGGGCAGCCACTGCGGCCCGAGTCCGTGACGGCGTCGGGGCATGAGACGCGTCCACCGGCCCGCTACACCGAGCCGTCGCTGGTGGCCAAGCTGGAAGAGCTGGAGATCGGCCGGCCCTCGACGTACGCAACGATCATCCGCACGATCACTGCGCGGGATTACGTGTTCAAGAAAGGTACGGCGCTCGTGCCGACCTGGTTGGCCTTTGCGGTCACGCGGTTGCTCGAGGAGCACTTCCCCAAGCTGGTGGATTATGCCTTCACCGCTGAGATGGAGGAGGTGCTGGACCAGATTGCCGATGGGCACGCAGAGCGGCTCAGAGTCTTGACCGACTTCTATTTCGGCAGTGACGACCGTGAGGGCTTGCATCGGCTGGTTTCGGAGCTTGGTGAGATTGACGCCCGTAGGCTTTCGACGTTCGAGATCGCTGATCTTGACTCCCTGTCGACAGGCGCGCCCAAGATCGTTGTTCGAGTCGGTCGCTACGGCACCTATGTAGAAGATGAGGAGGGTCGCCGCGCCAATGTCGCTGATGATCTTCCGCCGGACGAGCTTACTGTTGATCTTGCTAGGGAGTTGCTGGCGAAGCCGGTGGGCGAGGAGCGACAGCTGGGGCTGGATTCGGAAACCTCGCGAATGATCGTCGCAAAGAACGGCCGTTTCGGCCCGTACGTGACAGAGATCCTCGACGAGGACGCACCGAAAGGCGCCAAGCCTCGCACTGGGTCGCTGTTCGCTTCGATGAGCATCGAGGAGGTCACCCTTGAGCAAGCGCTTCAGCTGATGAGCTTGCCGAGGGTGGTGGGCACAGATGGCGACGGTGTGGAGATCACCGCGCAGAACGGACGCTACGGGCCCTATTTGAAGAAGGGCACTGACTCACGCTCCTTGGAGGGCGAAGATCAGATCTTCTCGATCACGCTCGAGGAAGCCCAGGCCATCTACGCGCAACCCAAGCAGCGGGGGCGGGCGGCGACCAAGCCACCACTCAAAGATCTTGGCACCGATCCTGCCTCCGGGAGGCCCATGATCATCAAGGAAGGTCGCTTCGGGCCCTACGTCACCGACGGGGAGATCAACGCGACATTGCGGCGAGGTGACGACGTCGAAACGATCACCGCCGAGCGCGCCGCCGAGCTGCTGGCCGAGAAACGCGCCAAAGGGCCAGCACCCAAGAAGCGTCCGGCCAAGCGGAGGCAAGCGGCGGCCGCAGCGACGACTTCGACTCCGAAACCGGCCGCGAAGCGGGTGCCGGCCAAGAACGTACGCACTAAAACTGGCTGACGCACCCCAAAAAAAGGCGTCAGTATCCATGGTCGTCATAGCGACCACCGATGCTGACAAGACGGCACTAGTGTTCGACCATGGGTAAGAAGAAGCGCCGCAAGGCTCATGTGCCCAAGCGCAATGAACCCGTGCCTGCCCTGCCACCTGCGCTTCCCGAGCGGTCCAGCATTGGTCCCGTGGGCCAGCGCTACTACGACATGCCTTACAGCGCAGCGACGCCGCGCTTGATCAATCCTGATCTTGGTTTGCACCATCTGGTCGCCAGGGTCGGACACAATGCCGCGTACGAGATCTCGGTGACGTTGCTGGACGCGCCCGATCACCGGCTGATCCGATCTGGGGTCCTGCTTGCCCATCGGGTGCTGGACGGGCGCGGGGAGTGGTACATCACCGCCCCGGACTGGCAGCCGCTGTTGCCCATTGACCGGATCGAGTTGATGGGTCATGCCGATCTTCCTGAAGGGCTGGCCGACATGATCCGACCGCTGCGACGACGGGCGACGCTGGGACCCGTTGCCGCACTCACCTGCGATCGGCGGGAGTTCGCGCTGCGCGACGATGACGGAACCACGCTGGCTCTACTGCGCGACGACAAGGTCACCGTACGCCGCGGCGGCCTGACCACCGCGCGCTACCGCGAGGTGTTGATCACCCCAGTCGGGCCTGGACTGAACGACGAGCAGGCGGCGTGGCTCGACCGTTCCCTGTTGCAGGTTGGCGCTACCCAGGTACCACGTTTCCCGCGGCTGGTTTCCCGGCTCGGCGCTCCCGCGACCGGGTCGACCGACATACCGATACCCGGCCCGTTCGACGCCACAGCGCCGTTCAAGAAGTTCGTCTCCCAGTTGGTCGCGCTGCGGCTGCGACAGATCGTGGAAGCTGATCTTGCTATCCGCGGCGGTGATCTCACAGCCGTCGACCGGCTGGCAGATCAGGCGGTGCGGCTGAGGGACGAGCTCAAGGGACTCTCGGTGGTACTTGACGCTGAGTGGGTCGAGGATCTTTACGACGAGCTGGGCTGGATAAGCCTGGAAGCAAGCTCGCCCAATGGGCAGGAGCACGACCGGCTGACCGCTCGGTTACGCAGCGAGCGCTATCTCACCGTGCTGGAACGACTCGTTGCCGCCGTCCGCTCGCCCAAGCTGGCCGATCAGCGCTCAGATCCTGCCGGCGAGGTGCTCGCCGGCCTGGTCTCGATGGCGGTGGCGCGGATGCGCCGCTGCGCGGATCGCCTGAATGTCGACTCCCTCGACGAGGAATGGGAGGAGGCCTGGCAGGAGATGGGACGCCTCGAATGGGTGGTTGGTGTGGCAGCCCAGGTGCTTCCGGAAGAGTCGGCAACGATTCAGCAGCAGCTGCTCAAGTCTCGGCAGCTGTTGTCGGAGATCCATAACGATCATCACCGCGAGCTCGCCACGTACGAGCGGGTCGCGAATCTGTCTTCGGAGCAGGCCTTTGCCGCTGGCCGCGACTATGAGCGTGAAACGCGAAAGTCGCGCCATGTCCGGCGCGAGTTCGCGGAGGCGTGGGCTAAGACCAAGAAGAAGCTCGGCGCGTGAGCGCAGCGGGCGGGGTCTTTGTTGTTTTCGAGGGCGGCGACGGGGTCGGCAAGACGACCCAGGTCGACCGGCTTTGCGCGTGGTTGGCCGATGCGGGACATGAGGTACTAAAGACCTTCGAGCCCGGGGACACGACCGTCGGAGCGATGATCCGGCGGATCGTTCTGGACCCGGCCACTGGTGAGATGTCCCCCCGCGCTGAGGCATTGCTGTATGCGGCCGACAAGGCACAGCACATCTTCTCGGTGGTCCGGCCTGCGCTGGAGCATGGTGCCGTTGTGGTCTGCGACCGCTATGTCGACTCGATGCTGGCCTACCAAGGGGCTGGTCGGGTTCTTGACCTGGCCGATCTCGAGCGCATCGCACGCTGGGCGACCGAGGATCTGCGACCTGATCTGACTGTGGTGCTGGACGCGGAGCTTAGCGATGGGATCCACGCCAAGGCTCAAAAGGACCGCCTCGAGTCGGCCGGCGACATGTTCCATGAGCGGACGCGGCACTTCTTCCTCGAGCTGGCGCGGCGGGAGCCAGAGCGCTACCTGGTGCTTAATGCCCGCGCGTCACGAGAGGAGATCGCTGCACAGGTGGCCGCTCGGGTCGCGCCGCTACTGACGCCGGCACGCCAGGGGCGACGTCGGCAGTGAATGGCAGAGTGTTTGACATGACTGCACCGCTCACCGATTCCGCGGCCGCAGGATCGGGTCGTGACCTGGGCGTCTGGGCGGAGCTGATCGGTCAGACGGCTGCCGTAGCGACGCTGCAGCGGGCCGCGGCAGGCGAGCCGCACGCCATGAGTCACGCCTGGTTGTTCACAGGTCCTCCCGGTTCGGGACGATCGAATGCGGCGCGGGCCTTTGCCGCGGCGCTGCAATGCAGCTCTGGCGGCTGCGGGAAGTGCACTGCATGTCGTACGTCGTTGTCCGGTGCCCACCCCGACGTCACGCTGGTACGTACCGAGCTGCTGTCGATCGGTGTCGACGAAGTACGCGAGCTAGTTCGGCGATCGGCCATGAGCCCGACTCTCGGACGGTGGCAGGTCATTGTGATCGAGGACGCTGATCGGATCACCGAACGAGGCGCCGATGCATTGCTCAAGAGCATCGAGGAGCCGGCGCGGCGTACGGTCTGGATCTTGTGCGCACCGACCGCTGACGATGTGGTCGCAACCGTCCGATCGCGCTGCCGACTGCTGACGTTGCAGACGCCGACTATCCCGGCCGTGGCCCGATTGCTCGAGACCCGCGATGGCATCGAACCGGAGTTGGCGGCGTACGCGGCACGAGTTTCGCAGGGACATATCGGTCGGGCGCGTGTGCTGGCGCGGGACGAGGACGCTCGCAACCGGCGACAACAGATCTTGCAAATCCCGTTCCAGTTGCATGGGCTGGGGGCCTGCCTCGCGGCAGCGGCTCAAGTGGTCGAGGCGTCAACGGTCGAGGCGGCGGCAGCGACTGGCGAGCTGGATGTCGGCGAGCGGGCGGCACTGGAAGAGGCCCTGGGATTCGGCACGAAGGGTGCGAAGCCGCGTCAGGCACATGCGGCGATCAAGGAGCTTGAGGAACAGCAGCGGGCTCGCACCAAGCGCTTTCAGCGGGATGCGATCGATCGAACACTTACCGAGCTGACCGGCTTCTATCGCGACGTGCTGAGCATCCAGACCGGGTCGGGAGCGCCGCTGATCAATGAGGACCTGAGGGCTCAGATTGTTGTGCTGGCACGAAAGTCGACCGCCGAATCGACGCTGCATCGGATCGATGCGCTGCTTGATTGCCGTACGGCGCTTGAGGGAAACGTTGCGCCGCTCCTCGCGGTCGAGGCTGCTTTGATCGGTCTGGTCGAAGGATGACGCCTGTCACGGCGGGAGCCGTCGCGCCGAGGTGCAGCGGCGCAGTGTACCTGACTTTCCTTCGAGATGTTCGGGGTTCATTTTCTGCGAGTTCTTTAGTAATCTGGGCCGCACAGGTTGCCGGAGGGGACGAACCCCCGAGCGTCCTCTCCGACAACCTTCCAAGGTCTGGCTGATTAGCCAGGCCGTTTTTCGTTTCCGGCCTTGTAGACGGAAACAGCGCTTTGACTCGCCTCTGTCGGAAAGCTGGGTTAACCCACCTTCTTTGCGCTCTGCACAGGTTGCAACGTGTGCAGAGCGCATGGAGCCTACGTGTACGTAAGTTCCCCGACAGCAGCCCCGAGTGTCTTGGCGCCTGCGGGTCGAGCGCTCCAAGGTCACAAATTGGTATCGCAAAGTGTTGCGCTCTGCGGAAGGTTGCGCTTACGGTGGAGAGCGGCTCGTTTCCGTTTCGTTATCAAACGGCCGGAGCGGAATGCCAGGGGGAAGGACTCAGAGGCATCCAATATGCCTGCTGAGATCGCGCGTCCGTTTGCCGAACTCCGCTGGACGGCGCCTAGCCGGGAACGTCTCGGGCGAAAGCGGAGGTAGAGGAACCAGCGGATTTCTCTCACGTCAGGAAAGAGAGAGTCCCGGGGGGTGAAGCGCTCACAGCGGTGTATCTCTGCACACCGCGTGAGCGCCGGGCCCATGGCGGCCCGAACCAGGTATCTCACAGGCGTACTCGGGGAAGGATTCGATTCCTACGTTGACATCCACCATCATCAAGCGCGCCGTCGGCGTGAGCGCAGCGCTTGCTCTGTCCTGCGGGATTGGGCTCGCGGGCGCCGTACCTGCCGAGGCAGCAACGACGACCGTGTGGGATCGCGTCGCCAAGTGCGAGAGCGGCGGCAACTGGAAGATCAACACCGGTAACGGTTACTACGGTGGCCTGCAGTTCGCTGCGGGTACCTGGAAGGCGCACGGCGGGGGAACGTACGCCAGCCAGGCAAACCAGGCGACCAAGGCGGAGCAGATCGCGATCGCACGTCGGGTGCTAGCAGGCCAAGGTGCGGGTGCCTGGCCGACCTGCGGCCGACGTGCGGGTCTGACCAAGTCGAACGGCAGAGCGGACAAGCACGCGACGCCGTCGACCAATTCTGGAGCTTCCAAGACTACGAAGGTGAACGACTCGGCGAAGAAGATCGCCAAGAAGGCGGCTCCAAAGAAGTACAGTGCTAGTGCCAGTGGCAAAACCGTTCACGTGAAGCGCGGCGACACCCTTCGTAAGATCGCCAAGCGGTATCACGTGAAGGGCGGTTGGAAGGGCTTGTGGAAGCTCAACAAGGAGACGATCAAGAACCCGAACTTGATCTATATCGGCCAGACGATCAAGATCAAATAGACCTGACTGGCGCGGGTGGGACCCTGCCCCCCAGTATGCCCACCCGTGGAAGCCCGGCAGACCCGCATCTGCCGGGCTTCCGGTTTTCTGTGGGCCATGTGCGGTACGCACGTCTAAGCCCAGGAATGCGCCTTCGACGAGCTCAGAACGCAAGAGGACGAAACTTGGGGCGCATGTGGACGGTCTCGGCTTTAGGCTTGGGCCATGGGGAGGGTGATGGCTGTGTCGTTCGAACGGTACGGCCGGCTGTACTACCTCAATCCCGGTGACGCGGCCTACAGCGTCGGTGATCGGGTTCTGGTGCCGACCGACTCCGGCCCCGAGGTCGCCGAGTGCGTATGGGCGCCAGAGTGGGTCGAGGACGAGGGATTTGAGGGGCTGCCAATGTGCGCTGGGTTGGCCGCGCCTGAGCAGCTCGAGCGGGATGCGGCGAACCGACGGCGGCGCGCCGAGGCCAAGCTGGCCGCCAAGAAATTGATCAAGAAGAATGAATTGCCGATGAAGGTTGTCGCGGTCGACTTCATCGATTCCGGTATCGATTTCGACCAGCTGGTCGTCATCTACTTCACCGCGCCTCATCGGGTTGACTTCCGAGTCTTGGTGAGTGAGCTGGCCCGCAGCTTGCAAGCGCGGATCGACCTGCGGCAGATCGGCTCGCGAGATGCGGCCCGGCTGGTCGGCGGCCTTGGCAGCTGCGGCCGCGACCTGTGTTGTGCCACGTTCCTGAAGGACTTCGAGCCTGTCAGCCTACGGATGGCCAAGGTCCAAGATCTTCCGCCGAACCCGCTGAAGATCTCCGGCGCCTGCGGCCGGCTGATGTGTTGCCTGAAGTACGAGCATCCCCTGTACGCCGAGTTCGCGCGTACCGCGCCGGCTGTCGGGGAGCAGGTTGCTCTGGAGGATGGGGACGGCGTGGTAGTCGGCCACCAGGTGCCGGCCGATTCGGTTGTCGTTCGAATGAGCGCCAGCGGTGCCACGAGGAGTTGTTCGCTGGCCGCGGCCTGCGGTGCTCGCCAGCTCTACGCTTCGCGCGCCGCTCCGGCGCAGGTACCAGCTCCACCCCGCAAGGCACGCACCCGGCGCCGCCGCTCCGACGAGGAGGAAGACTGAACGTTTCCGCACCGCTCAACCAGCGCGTCGTTATTGATCTTGACGCCCGAGCTCGCCATATCGCTACGGCGTAGGCTCGTCACATGCCAGGGCCCGCCCGCCGTTTCTCCCTGCTGGGCGTCACGGTGGTTGTGCTGGCTGTACTGGGCGGGTGTTCGACTGACTCGAGGATCCCGCAGGGTGAAACAACGTCGGTGGCCTCACCGTCCGCGGCCGCGACGTCAACTCCAGATCTGCCAAAGGACGGGCGGCCGCTCGAGCCCATCCCGGACGTGCGGCCGGAGGGCTTCACCAAGCCGCCGCCAGGCGCAGGAATAGCGCGCTATGAGAGACAGCAGCTCGACTGGAAGCGGTGTGGTCAGGAGTTCGCGTGCAGCACGATGCTCGCCCCCTTGGACTATGCCGATCCCGACGGGACGGCCATCACGCTTTCAGTGGCCAAGCGCCCGGCTACTGGTAGTAAGCGGCTCGGCAGTCTGATCATCAATCCTGGCGGTCCCGGCGGCTCGGGTGTGGGCTACGTCGGCTACTTCAACGCGGCAGGCCTGGAGAGCTATGACATCGTCGGCTGGGATCCACGAGGGGTCGGTCGCTCCACGCCCGTGACCTGCTTCGGTCGCGACGATCTTGATCGCTACTTCTCCATGGACAACTCACCCGATGATCCCGGCGAACTGCGCGCCAGGATCGACGAACAGATCGAGTTCGGCCAATCCTGTCTACGTCAATCCGGGGTGTTGCTGGAACACGTTTCGACCATGGAGACCGTACGCGATCTTGATCTGTTGCGCCGCCTGTTAGGTGATTCCAAGATCAACTACTTGGGATCGTCGTACGGTACAAGGATCGGCGCGCTCTATGCGGAACTGTTCCCGCAACGAGTAGGCCGGATGGTCCTCGATGGTGCGGTCGACATCAATTCCAAGTCCAAGATCAATCAAGTGGATGGCTTTGAGCGGGCGTTTCGTCATTTCGCGTCGTGGTGCGCGGATGAACGTTGCCGGCTTGGTGCGCAGCGTGATGAGGTGCTGTTCAAGATCAAGGAGTTCCTTGATCGGCTCGATCAGCAGCCGCTGGCGGTGGACGGCGGGCGTACCCTCAGCCAGCAGCAGGGCGTCGAGGCGGTCTTCTACTCCATGTATGGCGGGAGGGGTAGCTGGCCGGAGTTGCGGGATGCGCTCATCGCAGCAATCTTCGATGGGGATGGCGCCGGGCTCCTGCAGCTGGCGGACGCTTCAGATCGACGCAATCGTGATGGCACCTATGGGCAGCTCAACTACGCGTTTCCTGCCATTCGGTGCCTCGACAGCCAGGACGATAGCGTGCGCGCGGCAGAAAAGAGGCTTGCCGAGGAGTCCAAGCGCGCTCCGATCTTGGGTCAATTGAATGGGCCCGATTTGGCCTGTCCTTTGTGGCCGGTCAAGTCGGCGCCCAAGCAACCCACAGTCGACGCGGAGGGAGCCCCGCCGATTGTGGTTGTTGGTACCACCGGCGATCCGGCGACCCCCTATGAGTATGCCAAGTTGATGGCCGACGAACTCAGTTCGGCGGTGCTCCTGACATTCAATGGCGAAGGACACCTGGCGTACGGGCAGAGTGCCTGCGTCAAGTCGCAGGTCGATGCATACCTGCTTCGTGATCAAGTGCCACGAGATGGGACTCGGTGCTGATTCAGCGGACCCGTTTTGGACTTCGTCATGCGTTAGGCCGCTCGATATAGTGGGCGATCGTGCCGAGCCAGCTGGCGCGTCACACAAGCCGCCTTAGCTCAGATGGCAGAGCGACGCACTCGTAATGCGTAGGTCATCGGTTCGATTCCGATAGGCGGCTCCAGTCGTTATCCCTAGTCAACGCTGGCTTTCTGCCGAGGCGCCACGTTCACGGTCCGGTCCCTCGTCCGGTCGTGCCCCCGTGGTGCCCCCGAGCCGCTGAGCCGCATCCCACAGATTGCGGTCGATCATGTGCCCGTACAGGTCCATCGTCATGGCAGCTGTGGCGTGCCCCAGTACTCGCTGGACCACTTTGGGGTCAGCGCCAGACGCCAACCACACCGAGGCCGCCGTGTGGCGCAGATCGTGAACACGCAGCTCGGGCCGTCCAATCATCGCCTTCGCCTCACGCCAGCTGACCGACCGCTGCCAGTTCGTTTCCCGCAGCGGACCGCCTGCTGGCGCGGCGAAGAGCCATTCACCGGGGGTCTTGCCGGCGCTCCACCGATCCACGATGGGCACCACCATCGCCACCAGCGGGACAGTCCGAGCGCGCTTGTTCTTCAACGTGTCGACGAACAACTCGCCGCCCCCATTGCTTGCTAAAACCGCCCGTGACAACCGGAGCCCCGGTCCGGGCACCATCACCCGGTCACCCACCTGCAGGCCAGCCAGCTCACCCCACCGAAGGCCTTGCATCGCGAGTATGTAGACCAGCTCCGCATAAGGGCCGCGGCACGCTTGGGCCAGAGCCACCACTTCATCGAGGTCGAGGAACCTGCCCTCGCGCCGTGCCTGCCCCCCGGTCGGAGCATTCGCCGCCGCGGCAGCATTCACCGTCACTCGGCCGTCCGCCACAGCAAACGACAGCAGAGATCGGAGGGTGGCCAGGGCTCGCGTCGCCGTCGATCGAGCAAGGCCACGTTTGATCAGGTCGCCAAGCCAGTTCGAGACGTCTGCCGTAGTGATCGATGCCACTGGCCGACGCCCGAACCTCGGAGCGATGTAGTTCCGCCACGCCCCGCGGTCACTTTCCAAGGTCCGACGTTTCACGGTGCGTCGGGACTCCAGCCACATCTCGGCGACCACATTCAGCGGCACCTGGCCTCGACGGGGGTCCAGCCACTCACCTGCCCTCAACCGGCGCCGTTGATCTTGCTCCCATGCCACCGCATCAGACTTGCGGTCGAACATCCGAGAAGCGACCTCCCGGCCATTCGCTTTGATGCGCGCCCGGTATCGGACCTTGCCTTCCGCCGTCACCTTCCGTTGGATACTCACCCGGCCGGCGCTTCTCGGTTCGCCTCAAGCCAAGCCGTGAGAGCCTCCTCATCCCAGAGCACTCTCCGCCCGACCTTGGTCGCCGGCGCAAACCGGCCTTCCTGCCGTAGCCAACGAACCGTCGGCACGGTCACGCGTAATGACTGAGCGACCTCCTCAATCGTCAAATACATCTTCATGATCTACGTCCTCTCAGCGGCCTCCCACACCGTCAGCAGCAACTTTTCCATCCGATCGTCTCCAGCCTCGTACCGATGCTTCAGTTGGCCACACTGCCCGCCCGAGGTGCAGTGGAGGTCTAAACCTGTTGACAACCCGGGCTGTGGAGCAGCACCTGCTGGGCTCCTCCGCACTCCCCAAAGTCGGTTCGGACGGCTTGGCGGTCACCATTTGCAGTTCCAATCTCGACGAGCGGCAACTCAGCCTTGCCTATCGGCAGCGGCTACATGATTGTCAATGAGCTTGCTCTCAGCCCTGGAGGGCTTGGGCGTGAAGCGGCATTCTCGCCGACCCAATCCGCCGAGGTCTCGCAGCCCCAACGCCGCGCGGAGGGATTCTCCTCTCGCCGAGACTCGTGACACTTCAAGCCTTCAGAGGCAGCACAAGATCATCAGTGATGGGCAAGATCATCGCGCTCGCGGCGGGTAAAACAAAGAACTTATGGCTCTTGACCCCAGACATCGGACCAGCTCCTCGATGAGCGCTTGGGACAGCGCCGCACGTAGCGCGGCTCCGACGTCACTGACCGATCGGGCCGAGAGTGCGGACGCACATATTGGCCGACCGCAAAACCGTTGTGTCTTGAGCTAAGAAGATGGCTGGAATTGATGTCGCCACTGGTCCCGCAGCGGGTGGCGTGAACGCGCTATGCGGCACGTGCGGATGTTTCGTCACCGTCAAGTCTCGTAGCGGTGTCATAGCGATGGATCGTCATCCCGGCGGAATGACGATCCGTAAGTCTGCTGGGCGAATGACTGCCGCGGATACCGAGGGGCGCTCCGTCGGACCTCATCCCATACGCAGAAACGGGACACCCGCCTGGTTCAACACCTCATACAGGTCGGCGATCCCGTCCGTGGAGCCGCGTTGGTCGCATTGGGTGAAAATGAGCCGTTCGGCCGCGCGGGACACACCGACGAAGAACGCCATCGTGGACTCGACCGTGTCGCGGGCATGGGCCCACCACTGGTCGCCGTCCAGGCCTACGAAGAAGACCGTGTGGTACTCCAGGCCCTTGCTCCGGTGGATGGTCAGCAGCGGCACTGCTTCGTCGTCGGTGAACGCGCCAGCAACCTGGTCCCACGAGTCGACCCGTCCGAGGACGTCAGAGAGCCGGATCTTGAACGCCTCGAGCGTAGCGGCGAGGTCTTCAGGCCGGTCCCCGAGGATGCGCTTCTGGGCGACGTGGTCGTACTTCACGAATGCCGTGAGCTGGTCGACGAGGGCCTCGGCGAGCTCTTCGGTGAGGTCGTTGACCGGCCCGATGGTCGCGTCATCATCCAGCGGAGTAGCTCCGAACCAGCTGCGTAGTTGGGCCAGGAACTCCGAGAGTGAGTCGTCGATGCTCGACCCCACTTCGCGGTCCCCGTCGTTCGGAGCGATCCGGGTCAGCGTGGCGGTGACCTCGCGCCAAGTTTGCGGCTGGCCGCCGCGAACAGCGCCGAGGCGGACCAGACCTATGAGCAGTCGGGCGAGCTCGTCCTTGAGCAGATCCTGGAGCCTGAGCTCGCCGACCTGAGCGTCGTCGTTGCGCAGCTTGAGTCCTTGAGCTGCGAGTGCCCGCGTGATTTCCGGTTCGAGGTCGGCCACCCGCTGGCGCGCGATCAGGGCGTACTCCGCCGGCGGGCGTTCAGACTGCTCGATGTCGGCGGCGATCCACGCTGCGATGGACTCAGCCTCGAGCCTGGGGTTGGAGAACGACCAGCCCTGGATTGGGGATTCTCCGACTTGGCTGACCACCTGCGACAGCTGCTGCTGGCTGTCCGGGTCGAGGCGTGTCGCGAAGCGATGTTGCAGCTTGATGAGCTCCTGGGTCGAGCGGAAGTTCCAGGTCAGCTCGAACGACTGCGCGTCGAAGTCGTCCTCGAACTGGGCGAACGCGTCAGTTAGGGCGCCGGCCCAGCCCATAATCCGCTGCTTGCGGTCGCCGACGACGGTAACGGTCGTGCCTTCGCGGGCGAACACAGACTTCAGGAACGAGTACTGGGCGTAGGTGGTGTCTTGGAACTCGTCGACGAACACGTACGGGTAGGTCGCGGTGAGTGCGCGCTGCAGCTGCGGGCTTGAACGGATGACCAGCTCGGCCAGTCGGTTCAGCATGACGAAGTCAACCGTGGGAACATCGTGGGCCTGGTATTTCTGGGCCCACCATTGCTGGATCGCATAGTCCTGTGCGGTTTCGGGTTCCTGCGGCTCGGGTTGCAAGCGGTAGGACCCGACAAGGTTGGTGATGAACCCGGCCTGCCGGATCCCGTGAAGGCCACTACGGAAGTTCTCTGGTGCTGTTGCTGCGAGGTTGCCAAGGAAGTCGCGAACCTCAACTTGGCTGGCGAATCCGATCCGATAGGTGCCGCTGATCGCCCAGGCGGGCGGCAGGAGGGCTTTGAATCGGTCGACGATCGACTTGGTGAACGAGTCGAACGTCATCGAGGTGAACCGTTCGGCGTGGTCCGGCAGCCGTGTCTGCAACCGTCGCCGGAGATTGGCTGCTGCGTCCCGCTTGAATGAGATCGCGAGGATCTGCCGGGGAGGACGGCACAGGCCGGTCTCGAGAAGGTAGCTGGCGCGCTGTGCAAGGAACTCGGATTTCCCGGCGCCTGGTCCCGCGGTGACCGAGAGGGTGCCGGCACGCAACGCATCCCAGGCCGCGGGTTCAAGGTTCTCGATGTCACGTGGACGCCAGTCAGCGGGCTCAGTCCTCATGTCGGAGTGACCGCCTCGGCGATCCGGTCCAGAAGTCGGGAGAGGCGATCCCCGACCTTGGCTAAGTCGGCCGCAGAGGCATAGGAAAGGGCACGCAGGTGGGTGCTGGGCTTGGAGTGGGTGAGGAACAGGTACCGGTACCAGCGCAGATCGTCGGTCCTCTGGTCCTCCGTCCAGTACGACAGGTCAGGTCGCACGCCGGGTTCACCGAGGACCGCGTCGCGCGGGTCTCCCTGGCTACTGGGCCCCTTCTGTCCATCTTCGAGGTGGTCGGTGTAGGCCGACTTGAACTTCGTCAGAAGGAGCATGTCGAGGTCGAGCGGGGCGGAGAAGTAGATGTCCCACTTCTCCAGGTGGTTCAGCCAAGCCACCAGCTGAGCGCTGTCGAGGTCGTCGATGTCGTCGGTCGAGTTGAAACCGTCGATCTCCTCGGATCCGTCGAACGGAGTGAGACCGACCTGGAGCAACCGGGTGCAGGCATCACGGACGCGTCCTTCACCTCCCCCGCATCGCCCCCAGTCGAGGTCGAGAAGAGTGGCGTATGGGATGCCGAGCTGAGTAAGGAGGCGCCAGAAGTGGTTGGTGTGCCGGCCACCTAGCGGAACAACGGCAGCGAACGACTGGTCGATGTGCAGGCCTCTAGCTGCGGCGAGCTTCGGCAGGACGAGTGCTTCGGAATCGCCTTCGCCGAGGACGACGAAGCGGGCGAAGTACAGCTCGGGATGAGCACGAACCGCCTCGCGGATGTACTTGCCCGCCTCCGTGAAGTCGTCCGGCAGGGCGATCTCGCGCACTTGGGTGGTCTTGGTTGCCTCGTCGAGACGGAAGTGCCGGACCTGCTCGGGCGGGACGCGGGATAGAACGCTGGCGGAGTGGCTGCAGATCAGAGTCTGGGCGCGGCCGGTTTGGGTCACGTCGAGGAGTTGCTGGACCACACGGGAGAGGAAGAACGGCGCCAGATTGTTCTCCGGCTCCTCGAGTGCCAGGAGGGTCAGGGATGGCAGGGCCGTTGCGGTGAGGTCGAACTTGTCGTCGTGGTCGCCCGCCGCGATCGCGTCTTCAATGTCCAACGTGGCTGCGGTCAGCGCCATGTGGAGCAGGGACTGCTGGCCGTCGCTCAACTCCCTGGCGGGCCGTGTTCGTCCGGTCGGCGAAGGCTCGAAGTGCATCTCGGCGTTCGTGACGAGGACGCTCACGTCACGGTTGATGGGCTCGAACATCGGATTCTGCTCGGAGTTCATGTGATGGAGCTCTTGCCACCTAGTGGAGATCGCCTTGGTCACGGTCTCGACGACCGCTTCGCCCTTGAACTTCTCCGAGAGCTCGTCGGCCGCACCGCCGACGTGCTCGCGAAACGGGTCGGACCACTGGCTAGCGCGCCAGACCCGCCCGCGCAGGAAGGCGTTGACCTGGCGGGCTCCGTCCCGGGTTGCGGGCACGTACACCATCTGAATGCGGTTGCGGTCCGAGGCGCTCAGCTCGAGCCATTTTTCGCCGTACTCCTCATCGAAGGTGTAGACGACACGGCGGCTGTCTTCGATAGTTCCGTTCACAGGGCCTTCGGCCGACCAGGAAGCTTCAAGGACGATGCGGAGCTTGAGCTGTCCGTCATCGTCCGCCGTCATCTGCGCGAAGAACTCCGGCACACTGCGTGAGGCGTCAGCGCCGTCGTCCGCGAGCTCGGGGAACGCGAAGACTGCTTCGATGCTCAGGGCCCTGGTCGCGGGTGCTTCTTCCTCATCGTCTGGGACCTGGAAGTCTTCGACACGGATCTGGCGCTGGTCACCGACGACACTGAACAGGCGCGAGAGCGCCTGGCAGGCGGCAGTTTTCCCGGCCGCGTTCCCGCCGAGCATCGCAGTCAACTGAGTGTCGAAACGGATTGTGGTCGGCTCGGGTCCGAAGCACTGGAAGTTGATCAGCGTGAGGCGCTCAAGAAACATTCAGCGTCTTCTCCCAAGTTGAACCGGCCTACAGTCACTTGCGCACGATACGAGACCCGAGTGGCGATTGGCGCCCCCGGGCGGGCAGGCGGTTCGCTTGGACGGTGCCCTGCGGACGGCTCCCTGTGAGTCGTGTGAGACCCGCGGGGCAGCTGCGGACACAGTGGGTCCCTCACTCGGTCACAAATCCGCCGACCTCATCTCCACAGCCATGGGGGACAAGCCGCATTGGCTAATGCCGCAAGTCGTTGCTCAGTCGCAGGTTCACCGTGAATCAAGCCGACCCGAGGTGGCGGCCGTTCAATCCAGGAAACAAGCATTGGGCGCGCTACGTCCCGTATCTCAACACAAGTGGCATTCCGCGCTCGCAGACAGTCGAATCTCCGCCCCGTCAGCCTGACTCGCTCGGCCTATCAACTTGGAGTCCGTCCCACGATCCACCTGAGTCAGACGTCCTCTTGGGGCGCCCACTTGGCTCTAATGGAGACCGTCACGCGTACCCCCTGACGAAATCTGAAGTTCGATGCCCGACACACCTTTTTGCATCGTCGGTTCGTACCCCACCTGGCTGACCGCGTGGCGGACCCGATTCGCCTTTGGTGGATGTGACGATGAGCATTCACAAGCTCAGTGCCGGGTCGGGGTACGACTATCTGACCCGGCAGGTCGCGGCGTTGGATTCCACCGGCAAGGGTCATGTCGGGCTGGCCTCCTACTACACCGAACGCGGAGAGAGCCCGGGAGCCTGGATCGGCTCTGGCATGGCCGGCATTGACGGCCTGAACGCCGGCGATGCGGTGACGGCGGAGCAAATGCGATCCCTGTTCGGTGCCGGCTTGCATCCCCTCGCAACCCAACGGTTGGAGCAGCTGGACGCCGCCGAGTTGACCGACGCAAAGGTCCGGGCAGTGACCCAACTCGGATTGCCTTTCAAGGTGTACTCCGGCGAGGTCAGCCCGTTCCGAGTCGAGGTAGCGAAACGGATCGCGGCGAAGGCTGCGGCCGGACAGCTGGAAGACGAGTCGGGCTCTGCGACCGATCGGGCGCGGGTTCGTACCGAGGTCGCGCGGGAGTTCTTCCGAGCAGAGCATGGCCGCGATCCGATAGACGCCCGCGAGATCGCCGCCACTATCGCCAAGGGGTCGCGTCCGCGCACCCAAACGGTTGCCGGCTATGACTTGACGTTTTCCCCGGTCAAGTCGGTGTCGACGTTGTGGGCGGTCGCCGACCCTCGCGTCGCGGCACTGATTGAGCAGGCGCACCAGGCTGCCGTGCGGGATGCGCTGAGCTTCATGGAACGGCACGCATTGTTTACCCGGCAGGGCAGGAACGGTGTCCGGCAGGTCAACGTCAGCGGCTTGGTGGCGGCCGCGTTCACCCATCGGGACTCCCGTGCCGGTGACCCGGACCTGCACACCCACGTTGCTGTGGCGAACAAGGTGCAGACCCTCGACGGACGCTGGCTGTCCATCGACGGTCGAGTGCTGTTCAAGGCGACTGTGGCGGCGTCGGAAACCTACAACACCGCCCTGGAGCATCACCTCCACGACCGGCTGGGGGTGCGGTTCGCGGAACGTCCCGATACTGACCCAGCGAAGCGGCCGGTGCGCGAGATTGTCAGTGTCGACCCGGCGTTGAACCGGCGCTGGTCTAGTAGGCGGGTGTTGATCGAGGACCGGCAGGGCGAATTGGCGGCCCGGTTTCAGCGTGATCATGGTCGACCACCGACACCGGTGGAGGCGTTGCAGCTGGCGCAGCAGGCCACCTTAGAGACCCGGGACGCCAAGCACGAACCCCGCAGCTTGGCCGAGCAACGCGTCGCCTGGCATGCCCAAGCCGCCGAAACGCTCGGCGGACCTGACGCGGTCCAAGCCATGATCAACAAGACCCTCAATCCCAGCTCCGCGCCGAGCCCTGCAGTGGATGCGGGGTGGGTGGCGATGACCGCGGAGAAGGTGTTGGCGGCAGTGGAGGAACGGCGCTCGACCTGGCAGAGCTGGCATGTCCACGCCGAAGCCCTACGCCACCTCCGGGCTGCTGAAATCGATACCGACAAGATTGAGCCGCTGGCGGAGCTGCTCGTCGCCGAGGTGCTGCGGACCCGATCAGTGGCCCTGACTTGCATCGAGGACCGCATTAGTGAGCCTGCGTCGTTGCGCCGGGCCGACGGTGCCAGCGTGTACACGGTGGCCGGGTCCGAGCTGTTCACCTCCGTCCGGATTCTGGCCGCCGAGCAACAACTGGTCGCGACCGCAGGCCGCACCGACGGACGGATCGTGGATGCCGACACCATCGAACTAGCCCTGTTGGAGGTAGCCGCCAATGGGAATGCCTTGGATGCTGGACAGGCCGGGCTGGTTCGTGCCATGTGCACCTCCGGGGCGCGGCTGCAGCTCGCCATCGCACCGGCTGGCGCCGGGAAGACCACCGCCATGTGCACGCTGGCTCGGGCGTGGAGTGACAGCGGCGGCCAGGTGCTCGGGTTGGCTCCGTCGGCCGCCGCTGCGGCGCAGCTCCGGGACGCCACCGGTGCACCGGCCGACACGTTGGCGAAACTGACCTGGTCCATTGATCATGGTGACCTGCCCGATTGGGCGGAGCGGATCGACCAGTCGACGTTGGTGATCATCGACGAGGCCGGGATGGCCGACACCCTCTCGCTAGACGCCACTGTGCAGTTCATCACCAATCGTGGCGGCAGTGTCCGGCTGGTCGGTGATGATCAACAACTCGCCGCGATCGGCGCCGGCGGCGTGCTACGTGACATCGAAGCCAGCCATGGGGCGGTCCGGCTGAGTGAGCTGCACCGCTTCACCGACCCGGCCGAGGCTGCCGCGACCCACGTCCTCCGCGACGGCAGACCCGAGGCGCTCGGGTTCTACCTGGACCAGCGACGCGTCCACATCGGCGACCCCAGCACAACCCTCGATGCTGTCTTCGAAGCGTGGCGGGCTGACCGCAGCCATGGCGTGGACGCGATCATGCTGGCCCCAACCCGGGAGCTGGTCAGCCAGCTCAACCAACGCGCCCGCGATCACCGCCTCGCCGGCGGTCACCCAGGCCAGGAAGTTGAGTTGGCCGATGGCAACCGGGCCAGCGTCGGCGATTTGATCATCACCCGTAGGAACGACCGCAGACTGCATATCACCGCAACCGACTGGGTGAAGAACGGCGACCGTTGGACCATCCTCAACTTCACAAGCAGCGGCGCTGTGAGGGTGCAGCACGTACGGAGCGGCCGTATCGTCACCCTGTCCGCCGACTACGTCCGCATCGCTACCGAATTGGGGTACGCGACGACCGTGCACGCTGCGCAAGGTGTCACCGCCGACACCATGCATGGCGTGGTGACCGGTGAGGAGTCCCGACAGCAGCTCTATACGATGCTGACCCGCGGCCGCGCCGCCAACCACATCTATGTTTCGGTGGTCGGCGACGGAGACCCGCACGCAGTGATTCAGCCGGAGAATGTTCATGTTCGGACGGCGACCGAGCTGCTGGAGCAAATCCTTGGCCGAGACGGCAGTCCAAGATCGGCCAGCACCCTGCAGCGCGAACAACGGGATCCCGCTGTCCGGCTCGGCGCCGCTGCCGCCCGCTACCTTGACGCCCTCCACGTCGCCGCCGAACACCTCGCCGGGCCACAGGTTGTTGCCAACCTCGACCAGAACGCCGACCGTATGCTCAACGGCTTGACGAGCGAGCCGGCGTGGCCGACCCTGCGCGGCCACCTGCTGCTGTTGGCCGCTGCCGGCGCCGATCCAGTCACTGAATTGCTCTACGCGGCCGCAACCCGGGACCTGAGCAGCGCCGATGATCAGGCTGCGGTCATCGACTCGCGGATCCATGAGATGAACGAGGTCGCCCGCGGGGGGCCGTTGCCGTGGCTGCCCGGCATTCCCGACCGGCTGGCCACCGACCCGAACTGGGGGCCGTATCTGAACGCACGATCACAGCTTGTTGCTGAGCTCGCCGACCAGGTCCGCAGCAACGCCGCAGCTGAAACGGCGGCCTGGGCGGCCCAGCGCCATGCTCCGGTGCCGGCCGAGCTGATCGCCGACATACAGGTGTGGCGCGCCGCCACCGAGATCGATCCCAGCGACCTGCGACCCACCGGGCCACCCCAACTCGGCCGTGCCGCCCGTGTCTTCCAACTGCAACTCGATAAGCGACTCGCCGTCACAGATACCCAGACAGAATGGCGATGGCAGCAGCTGCTCGCTGCAGAAGTCCCGAGCGCCACCGCGGACCCATTCCTGCCGGAGCTGGCCGAAAGGTTGAGCTATCTCACTCGGGCCGGCTTCGACGCCGCCCTCCTCGTGCGCTGGGCGGCTGCCGCAAAACCCCTACCCGATGATCACCCCTGCGCGGCCCTGTGGTGGCGCATCGTCGATCGGCTGGCCCGAGAAATGCCGAATCAGGACTCCGCAATCCACAACGCCGTCCCAGCTACCACGCCCACGAGGAGGACGTCACAGGACAAGCTGCGAGCCGTACCGCGCTCGACACCGCCTCCCGCGTTGGGCCCGAGCCGCTGAAACCCCGCCTCCGACCCGTGCGACGTCGAAGCGGTGTTGAGGTGGTCTGGTGCCAACCCCGGTTCCACCTGCTCGGGCGACGCTCAGCACGGCCTCATCGCCTCGGGACGCCAGCAGATCGGCCTGACTGAAGCTGTTCGGGCGGCCGAACAGCCTCAAAGCTCTCGCACCGGCGGCTTGCCTAGCGAGTCGCGCGTGATGAGCGGGCAAGGCACGGTAACCATGGTTGGCGCATCGACGCCGGTCTCCGCAAGCAGTTGGCCGGCTTGGCGGCCCATCTCGTAATGAGGCAATTTGACGGTCGTCAGCCGCGGCCGCAGTTGATCCGCCACGTCGGGCTGATCGTCGAAACCCACCACGCTGACATCGCCGGGGACCTCCAAGCCGAGGGTATGTAGCGCGAGAAGGGCTCCGACCGCCATCCGGTCGTTGCCGCAGACCAAGGCAGTCGGCCGCCGGCTCCGGAAGGTCTCCAGGGTGGTCTCGTAGCCGGACGAGATCTCGTAGTTGCCATATGTCTGGACCAGGTTGTCCGGATTGATGCCCACGGCCCGCGCGGCGTCTACAAATCCACGATGTCGCTCTTGCCATCGAGGACGGCGCCACCACCCTTACCGGTCTGCTCCGCCGCGCCGAACTCGCCGGCCGCGATCCCAAGCAGGTCCTGACCGACGCCGTGACCCGACGCTCACTCGACGATGCCCGGCAGATCACCAGCGTCCTGCACACCCGCATCAGCGACCGGGTCAGCCTCGACCCCGTCGGCGACACCTTCGCCGCTTGGACCCCGAGCGTTGACAATCCGCAATGGCAGGCCTACCTCACCACGCTCGCCCAGGCGGCCGACGACCGCCGCAACCAGCTTGGCCGAGCGGCAGCCACCGACCCGCCCGCCTGGGCCACCGAAACGCTCGGCCGGCCGCCGTCGCCGGACCGTCCCGTGGAGCGGGCCGGCTGGGAAAAGCGCGCCGCATCGGTGGCCGCCTACCGCGAAATGGTCGGACACCACGACGAATCAGATCCGCTCGGTCAACCGCCCACGCCAGGCCAGGTCGAGACCTACGCTGCCTGGCGAGCCGCCTGGCGCGCCCTTGGCCGACCCGAAGCCGACCGCGCCGAGGCTGAGATGTCCACCGGTCAACTCCGGGTGCGGATCCGGGCCTACGAACGCGAGAAAGCCTGGGCACCCGACTACGTCGCCAACCAGCTCGCCGGAACAAAGCAGGCCGCCGACAAACACCGACACGACGCCACACTTTGGGAGGCCCAGGCGGCCGCAACGACCGAGCACGACACCGCCGCACGGCTCCGCGACGAATCCGCCAAGTCGGATGCGCTCGCCACAGCGCTCGACGAGCGTGCTGCCCAGCTAACTGAAGCCGACGAGGCCCGTGCAGCCTGGTATGCCCACACCGCGACAACCCGGGCTGCCGCCGAGCGGGCTGCCTCGGAGCTCACGTCCCGGCAGGCGGACCAGCCCGCTGAGCCGCCGGCCATCACGGCCGAGGAGTGGCTCGCGGCTCACGATGCTGACGCCAAGGCTGAAGACCCCTACCGAACGATCACCGATGAGCACGACCTTGCCGAAATCGCTGATCAAAGGGTCCAAGACCAGCGGGACGTCAGTCGTGACACGCCGCTAGCTCAGTCGCCAGAACCCGACATCCGAGAGGAGGCCGCCGAGCAGCGGACCGTGGGGGCGTCCATAACCCGCGACCGCGCCGCCGACGAGGTGCGAGTCCCCACCGCTGAGGAGACCGCGGAATCGGTGGGCCGAGCGAAACGCGCGCTCCAGGAAGTCAAACAGCGCCGAGCCGCCGAGGCCCGCCATGCCGAGGACGAGGCGCGCGACGAGGCCTCACGCTGGCAGGTTGACCAGGAATACCGAGCGACTGACCATGAAGCTCGGAATGGCAAGGTCAACCGTGAAGACGGCCACGAAGCCTTCGTCCTGGATGCGCTTGTCTAGCGCCAATGCGACCTCATACCGGCAACAGCCGCCGTGCACTTGCTCAGCCTGCGTTCGTTGACGGCATATCGAGCGGCGGCGCTGAGGAACCGGCCCACGCCCACTGCAGGGTCGCGACGATGCCCTCCAGCCACCCCGGTCGCCCCGGGATGCCGCCCGGGTTCCTGAGCTGTTGAAGCTCCGCCGCGAACAATTCTGCTTCGATCGCTTCCTCATGAGCCAAACCCGAGCGCTCCGTCACCGGAGCCCACGCCAGCTCCCAGCCGCCCAAGATCGACGGCACAGCCGCGCAGGCCAGCCACCGACAGGTCATTGCCACACCCGCGACGTACCAGTCAGCGGGATAAGTCTCCCCGAGGTGCTCGACCAGTCGCCACAGAGCAACGAACTCATCTCGTGACACATGGAGATTCCCGCGAGGAATGGCCTCAACAGCCCGAGCCGTCACCTCCATGCACCTGATTGTCACGCAGCACACCGACAGATTGCTACCATTCGACGCTGCGCTAAACGGCGTCGCCGCGGCCGACCACTGTCCAGTGCCGGTCACTACCTGGTCCTGCTCGACGTTGGAGCCCGACTGGTCGCCGTTCTCGAAGCTGGCACTGTCGAGCGTTGCCCAAACCTGTTCCAGGCACCACAGAAAGGTGTCGTCAGGATGCCATTCTGGGTCGTCCGCGGGGGACTGTCCGATTTTCGGTGTAACTGCCTGGCATCTTCAGTTGGTGGTGGTTGGGGTCAGGCGTCCTTCGAAGGTGATTGCGAAGGCGTTGAGTGCGGGCTTCCATCGCATGGTCCGTCGTGACCGTCCTCGGCCGGTGGGGTCGAGGGATCGGGTGACGAGGTAGAGGCACTTCAGCGCGGCTTGTTCGGTGGGGAAGTGCCCGCGGGCCTTGATCGCTCTGCGGTAGCGGGCATTCAACGACTCGATCGCGTTTGTGCTGCAGATGATGCGCCGGATCTCCACGTCGTAGTCGAGGAACGGGATGAACTCCGTCCACGCCGAGCGCCACAGCCCCGCGATGGCCGGATACTGGCCGCCCCAGGTGTCGAGGAACTCCTCCAGGCGCACGGCGGCCTGGTCGGCGTTGACGGCGGTGTAAATCGGGCGGAGGTCCTTGGCCATGGCGTCCCAGTCCCGGCGTGAGGCGAACCGGAACGTGTTGCGGATCAGGTGCAGCAGACACGTCTGCACCACCGTCAACGGCCAGGTGGCGTTCACCGCGTCGGGAAGGCCTCTGAGGCCGTCGCAGACCAGCATGCACACGTCGGCCACGCCGCGGTTCTTGATCTCGGTGAGCACCGACAGCCAGAACTTCGCTCCCTCGCCGCCGTCGCCGGCCCAGATGCCGAGGATGTCTCGTTCCCCGGCCACGGTGACGCCGATGGCCACATAGGACGGCCGGTTCACCACCTGCCCGTCGCGGACCTTCACCACGATGGCGTCGAGAAAGATCACCGGATAGACCCGGTCCAGCGGCCGGTTCTGCCACTCCGCCATCGCCTCGACGACGGCGTCGGTGATCCGGCTGATGGTGTCCTTGCCGACGCTGGCGCCGTAGACCTCGCCGAAATGGGCGCTGATCTCTCCGGTCGTCAGACCACGCGCTGACACCGACAGCACGATCTGATCAATGCCGTCGAGCCGTCGCTGCCGCTTGCGCACGATCACCGGCTCGAAGGTGCCGTCCCGGTCGCGGGGCACCTCGATCGTCACCGGCCCGACCGCGGTCAGCACCGACTTCGTTCGGGTGCCGTTACGCGAGTTGCCGCCGTTGCGGCCGATTGGGTCGTGCTTGTCATAGCCGATGTGCTCACTCATCTCCGCCTCCAAAGCGGCCTCGAGCACCGACTTCGTCAACCCCGTGAGCAGCCCGTCCTCACCGACGAGCTGCAACCCTTCGGCACGAGCCTGTTCCACGATGTCTTGAGCAAGGCGTTGCTGATCAATCTGAGCCGGCACGGGCTCGATCATCTCGGTCACTGCTGGTCCTTCCCGCCAAGCCGCGCTCGGCGTGTCAGGCCAGATCAGTTACACCGTTCCTCGGACAGACCCGCCGTTCGGGCCGAGGAACCCGGTGACGGTCCCGGGCGCGATCGTGAAGCTGAGGGAGTGCACGGCGGTGGTGTCGCCGTAGCGCTTGGTGAGCTCGTGTGCCTCGATCATGACCGGGACCGTTCT
>Ga0307287_10000003_pt1 | contig 71485 bp, 72 predicted proteins | sample ER_DNA_141_FD_194485 | JGI IMG/M metagenome (GOLD analysis project Ga0307287, IMG submission 194485) | Bulk soil microbial communities from the East River watershed near Crested Butte, Colorado, United States - ER_DNA_141 | ecosystem: Environmental > Terrestrial > Soil > Floodplain | place...
CCAGGGTGGGGTGGCGTTCGAAGCCGATCACGTCACCGTTGCCCAGTACGAGCCGCTCCGAGAAAGCGGCGTCCAGCTCGTGCCGACGAAGGGTGCGCTCAAGGGCATCCGCGCCGTCAAGAGCGCAGAGGAGCTGGACGCGATTCGGGCTTCCGCGGCCGTGAACGACGCGATGTACCAGCGCTTGGCTGGGGAGAGCCTCGTGGGACGAACGGAGGCAGACCTGGCCTGGTGGATCGTTGAGACGCTGCACGACGAGGGAGCGGACGCCGTCGCGTTCGACCCGATCGTCGCCGGCGGTCCCAATGCCGCGGTGCCGCATCACCATCCCGGGGAGCGCCCGATTGGCCCGAACGAGACAGTGATCGTCGACGCGGGCGCCACCGTCGACGGCTATCGCTCCGACTGCACCCGGACCTTCGCGACCGGCGAGCTTCCGGACGAGCTCGCGCAGGCGTACGACCTCTGTCGGAGCGCCCAGGCAAGCGCGCTCGCCAAGGTGCGGGCCGGGGGAGATGCGCGGGCCATCGACGCAATCGCAAGGCAGGAGATCGAGGCAGCCGGCGTCGCTCCTGTGCTCCACGGGCTCGGCCACGGTGTCGGGCTCGAGGTGCACGAGCTGCCGATCCTTTCCGACATCTCGGAGGACGTCCTCGCGGCGGGGAATGTCGTGACGGTCGAGCCCGGCGTCTACCTGGCCGGCAAGGGCGGCATCAGGATCGAGGACCTGATGATCGTCGAGGAGGATGGCGCCGAGGTCCTGACCCCGGTCACCAAGGATCTCGCAACGCTCGTCTAGATGGTTGGTCGGTGGTTGGCGCCCCGCGAGGACGGGCCGCCATCCGAGGCGGGGTACTTGTCGATCAACCATCTAGACTGGCCAACCGTGGCCGAGGTTGTCTCCACCAACCAGTTTCGCAACGGCATGCACGTCGAGCTCGACGGGCAGGTCTGGCGCATCGTCGAGTTCCAACACGTGAAGCCCGGGAAGGGTGGCGCGTTCGTGCGGACGAAGCTGAAGAGCCTCCACTCCGGCTCGGTCGTCGACAAGACCTTCCGCGCCGGCGAGAAGATGCCGCGGGTCCACACGGAGACGAAGAGCGTCCAGTACCTCTACGACGCTGGCGACGAGGTCGTGTTCATGGACGAGTCCTCTTTCGAGCAGGTTAACCTGCCCCGTACCGAGGTCAAGGAGGAGCTGGACTTCCTCCAGCCCTCGAGCTCGGTGATGCTCCTCACGGTCGACGGGCGCCCGGCCGGAATCCAGCTCCCTGCCTCGGTGGAGCTCGCCGTCGTCGAGACCGAGCCCGGAGTGAAGGGCGACACGGTCTCGAACGTCACGAAAGCCGCGACGCTCGAGACTGGTGCGGTCGTCCAGGTGCCCCTATTCGTCAACCAGGGGGACCGGATCAAAGTCGACACGCGCGAACGCCGCTATATGTCGCGCGCCTAGATGCCAGCTCTCGTCGACACGACGATCCGCCTCCTCTCGCAGGAGCCTCTCGCAGGCCGCGTCGAGACCTCACGCCTCCTCGAGCTCGCCGACATCCTGGACGGGGCGGGGTTCGCATACCTGGAAGTGTCCGGTGGCGGCTGCTTCGACACGGCCGTCCGCCGCGGGGTTGAGAGCCCCTGGGAGCGAATCCGAGCCCTGAAGGCCCGCTGTCAGACACCGCTCGGAATCGCGCTTCGCGGGCGCTTCCTGGTGGGTTCGCGGCCCGTCTCGCGAGATCTCGTTCGGCGCTTCGTCCACAGCGCTGCCGAAAGCGGCATCGATGTCTTTCGGATTCACGACCCCCTGAACGATCTCGAGAACCTCGAGGACGCTGCCGAGGCGATTCGTGGTGCCGGGAAAGAGCTCGCGATCGGGCTCGTGCACAGCCCGGGCCCGGCGGACGCGAGCGCCGTCCTCCTCGAGCGCGCTCATCACCTGAACGAGCTCGGCGCTTCGCGGGCGCTGGTACACGACCCGGCCGGCTCGCTCGACCCGGGCCGCGCGCGCGAGCTCGTCGAGCGGGTGCGAGAGGCGAGCGGCCTGCCGGTTGGTCTCTACTGCCAGGGAGCGGCAGGGGCGGCGCTCGCGGCGTCGATCGAGGCCGCACGGGCGGATGCGGACGTCATTGCCTGCGCCATCTATCCGATCGCGCTCTCCATTCACCGTGTGTCTGCTGAGGCGCTCTCGCAAGCGCTCTCGGGCATCGGTCTCGACACCGGCATCGACGTTGCTGCCCTCTGGCGTGCCTGCGAGCTCGTCGACTCGGCGCTCGGGGACGATCCGGTGCCGCCGCTCTCACCCCGGGTCGCAGTGAGGGCGGCCGAGTACGGACTACCTGCGGGCCTCGTCGCCGAACTCGACGCAAACCTGCGCGCACAGGGGTTCTCAGACCGCCTCGACGAAGTGCTCAACGAGCTGACCGAGATCAGGCACGAGTGTGGCTGGCCTCCGCTCGCGTCGCCGATCGGCCAGGTGCTCGGCTCGCAGGCCCTCATCCATGTTCTCTCGGCGCAGCGCTGGCAGATTGTGGTGGACGAGATCCGCGACCTGATCGAGGGTCGCTACGGGAGAACGCCGGCCCCGGTCGATCCAGTCGTAGTTCGTGCGCTCGGGCTCCTGCCGGACCACCGGGACGACGACGACGGCGTGCCGGTCGGGTTGGACGAGCTGCGCGAGGACGCGGAGGGGCTTGCTGCAAGCGAAGAGGAGCTTTTGCTCCTCGCGCTTTTCGGAGAGGAAGCCGAGCCCCTCCTCCGAGCGGTCCGGAGCCGCGGACGCCGGGACGCTCCCGAGGGAGCCGGTCTCGACAGGCCCGGGACGGAGCGGTTGCGAGAGCTGATCAGAGTCGTGCAGGAGTCGGGGATCGGCGAGGTGACCGTCGAGGAGGGGGAAACGCGAGTCACGGTGCGAAGACGCGAGGAGGGCGCCGAGCCGGAGATCCCCTCAACGGCCCCGATGGCGATCTCCGAGCCCGCCGGCGAGGCTGACGTAGCGCCGGCGTCGAACGAAGTGTTTCGAGTCGAGTCCCCGATGGTCGGCACCTTCTACCGATCCGCCTCGCCGGGCTCGGCGCCGTTCGTCGAGGAGGGAGACGTGGTAACCGTCGGCCAGACGCTCTGCATCCTCGAGGCCATGAAGCTCATGAACGAGGTCAAAGCCGACCACGACGGTCGGGTGCGACGGATCTGCGTCGAGAACGAGCACCCCGTGCAGTACGGCGATCTCCTCTTCGAACTGGAGCCGCTGAACGGCCGGCCGCTCGACGCGCTCTAGATGGTTCTGCCTTTCCCCCGGGGGACCCCCGAGTTACTTCCCCCCGCGTTGAGCCTAGCTTGGCGAACGTCACAGGTGGCGCCGTGATCGCGCTGGAACCGTCACGCTCGCGTCACGGGGCGGAGGCGACGCGGTGTTCCGGCGAGTCCTGATCGCAAACCGCGGCGAGGGTGCGGTTCGGATCGTCCGTGCCTGCCGGGAGCTCGGCGTCGAGTCGGTCGCCGTGTACTCGACCGCCGACCGCGACTCCCTCCACGTCTCGCTCGCCGACCAGGCCGTCCAGATCGGCCCACCTCCTGCGCCGCTGAGCTATCTGAACATCCCTTCGCTCGTGGCCGCGGCGACGACGACAGGTTGCGAGGCCGTCCACCCCGGGTGGGGCTTCCTGGCCGAGAACGCCGAGTTCGCCCGCTCGTGCGAAGACAACGAACTCGTCTTCGTCGGACCACGGCCCGAGACGATCGAGACGATGGGCGACAAGGTGCAGGCGAAGGAGGCGATGCGTGCGGCCGGGCTGCCGCTCGTCCCCGGTTCCGACGGCGAGGCCACGCTCGCTGAGGCCAAGGCCCTCGCCGGCGATATCGGCTTTCCCCTGCTCCTGAAGGCTTCCGCCGGAGGCGGCGGCAAAGGGATGCGCCTCGTTGCTTCGGCCGAGAACCTCGAGAGCGCCTTCCGGACGGCCTCGGCGGAGGCGGAGACGAACTTCGGCGAGGGCGGTCTCTACGTGGAGCGGGCTCTCGTCGATGCGCGCCACGTCGAGATCCAGGTACTCGGGGACGGCGAAGGTGCAGTCCTGACGCTGGGGGAGCGCGACTGCTCGATCCAGCGGCGCCATCAGAAGCTCATCGAGGAGGCACCCTCGCCGGCCGTCTCTCCCGACGTTCGTGAGGCCATGGAAGACGCTGCCCGCCGCGCGTGCGAGACCCTTCGCTATCGCGGCGCGGGCACGATCGAATTCCTCTTGACCGAGCGCGGCTTCTTCTTCATCGAGATGAACACGAGGCTCCAGGTTGAGCATCCGGTCACTGAGGTCCTGACCGGTGTGGATCTGGCACGGGAGCAGCTCCGGATCTCTGCGGGCGAGGGGCTCCGGGCCACCGGGCGGGCGAAGCTCCGCGGCCACGCGCTCGAGTTCCGGATCAACGCCGAAGACCCCGCCCGTGACTTCATGCCCTCACCTGGGCGCGTGACGCGCTTCCGTCCCCCTCTCGGACCTGGAGTGCGTGTCGACACTCACGTGGTCGAGGGCTACGCGATCCCACCTTTCTACGACTCGCTGGTCGCCAAGGTAATCGTGTGGGCGGAGGATCGCCAGGCCGCGCTCGGCCGCGCGAGGCGAGCCCTGTCAGAATTCGAGCTCGAAGGTGTGGCGACGACGCGCGACCTGGCTCTGGACATCGTGCAAAACGACGACTTCGTCAGCGGGGACTACACGACCGCGTTCATCCAGAAGGCGGCGTCCTCTCTATCCACCCTCGGTCCTATCCCGGCATGAGCGGCCGCCGCGAAGCACGCCGGACCGCGCTCTTCCTCCTCTACCAGTGGGACCTGACCGGGCAGCCGCTCGCTTCGCTCTTCGAGGGTGAAGTCGATCCGTTCGCGAGAGACCTTGCCGAAGCGACGAGCTCGCATGCACGCACGCTCGACGGCCGCATCTCCGAGGCGTCGATCGGCTGGCCTGCGGACCGGCTGGGCGCGCTCGAGCGGAACATCCTCCGGATTGCACTCACCGAGCTCGATCGTGGGGATCCGCCCAGGGAGGTCGTGATCGACGAGGCGGTGCACCTCGCCAAGCGGTACTCCTCGGCTGATGCCGGCCGCCTTGTCAACGGGATTCTCGGACAGCTTGCGAAGGAGGCGGCGTGAGGCAGAGTGAGTCAACCTCGACGCCGCGCGCGTTCGCCGGCGAGCGGTGCCCGTGAGCGAGCCCGAGTCCGTCGTCCATCTGCAGGAGCTGCTCGCCCGCTTGGAGGCGACCCTGGCCGAGCTCGAAGGAACGGAGGACCCCGGGGTCGCGGTCGAGAGGCTCGCCGACATGGCTGAGCTGGCGAAACAGGTCCAGTCCGAGATCGACCGGGCGAAGCGGGAAGGACCAGATGCTCTCCCCTGAGGAGCTTCGCGGGAGGGTCGAGCGGTTCCTTGGCGAGCTTCCGTTCACCGCTGAGCTCGGCCAGCTCGAAAATGCCCTCCGCTACTCGCTCCTCGGTGGCGGCAAGCGCATCCGGCCGGTGCTCTGCCTGGCGGTGGGCGAGGCGCTCGGTCGGGACCCGGACGAGGTGCTTCCGGCCGCGTGCTCCCTCGAGCTCGTGCACACGTTCAGCCTGGTCCACGACGACCTGCCCGCGCTCGACGACGACGATCTGAGGCGAGGGCAGCCCAGTTCCCACGTCCGCTTCGGCGAGGACGTGGCGATCCTCGCGGGAGATGCCCTGCTCGCCGAGGCGCTTCGCCTGGCGCTCCGCTACCCGGAACCGGATGTCGCGCGCGAGTTGACGAATGCGACCCTCGGCATGATCGGCGGGCAGTACCTGGACGTGACCACGAACGGGTCCGTGGACGAGAAGGAGCTCAGGGACCTCCACGAGCTGAAGACGGGACGGCTGCTCGAGGCGTCTGTCGTGATGGCGACGGCCGTGGCCCGACTGCCTGCCGCCGAGCGAGCGCCATGGGGCGCGTTCGGAAAGGAGCTCGGCCTTCTTTTCCAGATCGTGGACGACATCCTCGACGCCACCGGTACGGCCCAGGAGCTCGGGAAGACGCCCGGGAAGGACGAGGCAGCCGGGAAGGTCACTTACGTTTCACTCCACGGGCTCGAGCGAGCACGCACGTTGGCGGACGAGGCCAGGGCGCGCGTCGGGGCCTGCCTCGAGGCGCTCCCGGGTGACACGTCCGTTCTCGCCGAGCTCGTATCAGCCATCAGGGAAAGACGAGCCTAAGGAGCTAGGCTCCCTCCATGAAGAAGAGGCTCGACGTCGTCCTCGTCGAGCGCGGCCTGGCCGAGAGCCGTTCCCAGGCGCAGGCGCTCGTGCTTGCCGGCCGCGTGCCCGGATTCACGAAAGCGGGGACGCCGGTGGACGAGGCAGCCGAGCTCGCGGTCGACACGCCGCCGCGCTTCGTGTCGAGGGGCGGCGAGAAGCTTGCGAACGCCCTGGAGCACTTCGAGCTTGACGTCACGGGCGAGGACTGCCTCGACGTCGGCGCTTCAACCGGGGGCTTCACGGACTGCTTGCTTCAGGCCGGCGCGGCAAGGGTCTGCGCCGTGGACGTCGGATACGGGCAGCTACATCCCAAGCTGCGCCAAGACCCTCGCGTCAAGGTGCTCGAGCGAACGAACGTGCGAGCGCTCCGAGCGGACCAGCTCCCGTTCGCACCCACCTTCCTCACCTGCGACGTATCGTTCATCGGGCTCGACAAGGCATTCCCTCCAGCGCTCGCCACCGCCGCACCGGGGTGGCGCTCACTCGTCCTCGTGAAGCCGCAGTTCGAAGCAGGGCCAGGCGAGGTGGGCAAGGGTGGAGTGATCCGGGATCCGGTGCTGCGGCAGCGGATCGTGGACGGAGTTGCCCGCCAAGTGCCCGACTGGGGCGGGCGAGTCGTAGGAGTCGTCGACTCCGGACTGCCCGGGCCGAAGGGAAACCGAGAGTTCTTCCTCTATGTCGTCGACGCGAGCTGAGACCGTGAATTCCACGCCCCGTGAGGTCGCCCGCGCGGCTGTCGTGACGAATGGGCGCCCCGAGATCGATTCGACCGCCGCGGCGCTCGTGGAGCGGGTTGCCGCCGAGAGAGGCATCCAGCTGGTCGAACCGGAGGCGGATGCCGATGTCGTGATCGCGCTCGGGGGCGATGGGACGATGCTCCGGGCTCTCCGTGCCAAGCTCGGCAGCGGCACGTCGGTCTTCGGCTTCAACTTCGGGCGCGTCGGGTTCCTGACGAGCGCGCCCGGCGACGAACTCGAGTCCGTGCTCCCCCGGGTCTTCGCCGGGGACTTCGAGGTCGTGGCCCTCTGCACTCTCGAGGCCCGAGTTGCCGGCGACACCCAGACGGCGGTCAACGACGTCGTCGCGACCAGTGCCAGGCCGGGCCGCATGATCGAGCTAGGCTGGGAGATCGGCGGCGAGACGCTCGCCGACCAGGCCTGCGATGGAATCATCTGCTCGACGCCCACGGGCTCGACCGCCTACAACCTCTCGAACGGCGGGCCCGTGATGATGTGGGGGCTCGAGGCGATGGCGATCACATTTGTCGCACCGCACTCGCTTCACGCCCGCCCGATCGTCGTCCCGACAGGGCCTAGCCTTCGGATCTCGAACCTGACCGCGGACAGCTCGGTGTCCGTGCTCGCTGACGGCCAGGGTTGTGCCGAGCTGGCGACGGGTGAGACGCTCGAGGTCGCCCTGGGCTCCGAGAAGAGCCTGCTGGCCCACCTGCCGGAAGTCAGCTTCTTCACCCGCTACCACGACGTCTTCCCCTAAATGCTTCGCTCCCTCCGCATCGAGAACTTCGTCCTCATTCGCGACGCGGATCTCGCTTTCGGACCGGGCTTGAACGCTGTTACGGGCGAGACCGGCGCCGGGAAGACGATCCTCGCGCAGGCGTTGGGACTCCTCCTCGGTGCACGCGGAGACGCGGGCTACGTCGGCCCTGGGGCGCCCGAGGCCTACGTCGAGGCGGAGCTCGACCTTCCCGAGGGCATCCTCGACGACGAGGAACTCGCGGCGCTCCGCGAGCTGCGGCCCGAGGGAGAGGAGGGGCTGGTCGCCGCCCGCCGGGTCTTCGCCGACGGACGTACGCGGGCGTATGCGTGGGGACGCACGGTGCCGCGCGAGGAGCTCGCACTCGCCGTCGATCGCCTGCTCGCCATGTCCGGCCAGTTTGAGCAGCGGCGGCTGTCGAAGCCCTCATTCCAGCTCGACCTACTCGATGCCTTCATCGGGGACGAGCAGCTTCGCCGGCGGGCTGAGCTCGCGCGCGCCTGGCGTGTGCTCGTGGCGACCCGGCGGGACCGGGACGAGCTTGCCCAGGCGGAGCAAGGGCGCGCAAACCACCTCGACGAGTTGCGGCAGCTCGTGGAGCGCACCGAGGGCTTCGACGCCGGCAGCGAGGAGCGGCTCCAGGCCGAGCGCCTCCGCCTCCGCCATTCAGTCGACCTCGCCGCCGCTGCTTCCACAGCGACGGAGGCCCTGGCCCCGGATCAAGGGGAGGGGGCCGCCGAGCTGGCGGCACGCGCCGGGCAGGCGCTCACAGGTGTCGCCGGGTTGGCGCCGGAGCTCTCCACGATCGGAGCCGAGATCGCAGACGCCGAGTTGCGCCTCCGCGAGGCAGCGTCGAGCGTGCGCTCCTATCTGAATGCTCTCGAGGCCGAGCCCGGGCGCCTCGAGAGCGTCGAGGAGGAGCTCGACCGGGTCGCCGAGGCGAAGCGGCGCTTCCAGGCGACCGACCTTGGTGAACTGCTCGCGCGAGCCGACACGGCGCGGGTCGAGCTCGAAGCTCTGGACGAGGGCAAGGATCCCCTTCAGGCCGCGGAGCAGGCGCTTCTCGAGGCCACGGAAAGCGTCCAGAGCCTGGCAGCCAGCCTCTCGGAGGCGCGGCACGAGGGGACGGAGCCGTTCTCCAAAGCCGTCGCTGAGGCGCTCGAGGGCCTGGCGATGGGCGAGGGCGACTTCCGGGTCGAGCTCCTGCCCCGCGACCTCGGGCCAACGGGCGCCGACGGGGTCTCGTTCCAGATCCGCCCGAACCCGGGCCTGCCCTTCGCCACGGTCGCCGAGACCGCTTCCGGCGGCGAGCTCTCGCGCGTGGCGCTTGCACTGCGCACTGTGGCGCATGCAGGAGCGGGTGAGCCGACCATCGTCTTCGACGAGATCGACGCCGGCGTCGGCGGTCGAACAGCCCACGCTGTCGCGGAGGCCCTCGGTCGGATCGCCGAGCGGGCCCAGGTGCTGACGATCACGCATCTGCCGCAGATCGCAAGTGCCGCGGACACGCACTTTCGGGTCGAGAAGGTTCCCGGCGACCCCACCCATACGCGCATCGAGGCGCTGGCCGACTCCGACAAGAAGGAGGAGCTCGAGCGAATGCTCGGCGGCGCGGAGTTCCTCTCGACCCTTTGATGGAATGAGGTTCACGGAGTTCACCGGTACCGCACGCCTCGATCGGCGGACGAAGCGGCTGGTCAAGCGGCTCTGCCCGGACGACATCGCGATCATCGATCACACGGACCTCGATCGGGTCTCGGCCGAGGAGCTCGCCGAGAGCGGTGTCCGCATCGTCTTCAATGTCGCGGACTCAGCGTCGGGCAGGTACCCGAATCCAGGCCCGCTCGCCCTGGTCCGCGCAGGTGTCGTCCTGATCGACGCTCCGGGAGCAGAGCTCTTCGACGAGGTGGACGACGGCGAGGCTCTCGTCGTCCGTGGCGCGTCCCTCTACCGAAACGGCACCAGGCTCGCGGCTGGTCGAGAGCTGACGGTGCGGGAACTGGAGGATGCTCTGGTCATCCAGGAAGGGCGGGTGGCCGAGGCACTCGAGGGCTTCGCCGAGAACACGATGCGCTTTCTCCGGGATGAGGGAAAGCTGCTGGCGCAGGGCCTCGAGTTGCCGCAGCTTCGAACTCGCTTCCGGGACCGCCACGCGCTCGTGGTTGCACGCGGGCCCGACGCCACTCGCGACCTCAGGATCGTGCGCCCGTACATCCGGAATTTCAAGCCCGTGCTCGTCGCAGTAGACGGGGGTGCGGACAAGCTCATCGAGGCCGGCTACAAGCCCGACGTGATCGTCGGCGACATGGACTCGGTCTCCGACGAGGCGCTCGACTCCGGGGCCGAGTTGGTCGTCCACGCCTACGCCGACGGGCGTGCGCCCGGGCTCGCGCGGCTGGGTGAACTCGGGCTCTCGTCCGTCGTCGTGCCAGTGCCCGGGATCAGCGAGGACGTGGCGATGCTGCTCGCGTACGAAAAGGGAGCCGAGTTGATCGTCGCGGTCGGGACGCACTTCAACCTGGTTGAGTTCCTGGAACGGAACCGCCGCGGCATGTCGTCGACATTCGTGACACGGCTTCGCGTCGGCGGGAAGCTCGTCGACGCCCGTGGGGTCTCGAAGCTCTTCCAGAGTCGCGTGGGGCTCGGGCCGCTAGTGGCGTTCGGGCTCGCCGGCCTTACGGCAGTGGTCACAGCCGTTGCGGCCTCGCCCGAGCTTCGCCACTTGATCTCGCTTCTCGGCAGCCGCATTCGCTCGCTGCTCGGCCTCGATTGACCGCGAAGGCGGAGCGAGAGCTTCTCGCTCCCCGTCAGGATGTGTGGGCGCTCGTGGCGGAGCCGTTCCACCTCCCGGACTGGTGGCCCGGGTACAACGGGGTCACGCCGGACCGGCGTGGCCTCGCCGAGGGAGCCCGCTGGGATGTCACGCGCGGCCGGGCCCCGGGGTTCCTGCGGCGCCCGGGTGGGCAGGGCACGATCGTGCTGGAGCGCGTGGTCCCCGGTCTCGAGCTTCGCTGGCACGACGTGGCCCAGGGACTGACAGCAGGGATCGAACTCGCGAACGCCGGCGAGGGCCGGACGAGGGCCACCGTGTACGTCGAGGGACCCGTTTGGCGCATGTGGCTCGAAGGCGCACAGGCGGCCCCTCGCAAGGCGCTCTCCCGGCTGCACGACCTCTGCCAGACTGCTGCGACCTTTTAGATGTTCGATCGGCAGTTACCGCACCCTCGGATGGCGACCCAGACGCGGCGCCGGAGCGCCCGCTCGCTCTTGCCAAGGCTTCTAGCCTCGGCAGCGATCGATCACACCCTCCGACTTGGTCTGGTGCGTCCCCGAGGGCACGCCTACCACCGACCGAACATCTAGATGTTCGATCTCCGCTATCACGTCGCTTCGCTCGCGGCGGTCTTTCTCGCGCTCGCCGTCGGGATCATCCTGGGTGTCGCGCTGTCGGGAAAGATCCGCGGTGCCGAGGATTCCCTGAGCGCAGGCAGGATCGCCGAGCTCGAGTCCCAGCTGGACGCGGAGCGCGAACGGGGGTCGAGCGAGCAGGAGAGGCTCCAGGATTCGGAGGATCTGATCAACGACGCCTACCCGGCTCTGATGGAGAACCGGCTGGTGGACCGCGGGTACGCGATCGTGTTTCTCGGCCGGGTCGACGGCGAGCTCCGCTCTGCGATCGAGAAAGCGCTGGCAGACGCGGATGGGACACCGGTCAGGCTCTTTGCCTTCGAGATGCCCATCGACCCGGTCGCCCTGACCGACTTCCTCGAGTCCAGAGAGAGTTTGTCGGAGTACGCGGGCGACCCGCTGGCGCTCGGCCGCGCTCTCGGCAAAGAGCTGATGGAGGAAGGGGACACGCCGTTGCTCGACGACGTCTCGAGCGAGCTGGTCGAGGAGCGGTCTGGAACGACAATCCCGGCTGTCGACGGCGCGATCGTTGTCCGCTCGTGGGTTCCCGACTCCGAGGACGGCTCGACCGCCTCCGAGCGTGCAAGCGAAGCCTTCGTCGAGGGAGTTCTGCAGGGCCTGCAATCGGCCTCGCTACCGGTCGTTGGGGTGGAGACCTCCGACGTCGAGCCAGGGACTTCTGCCGTTCCGGTCTTCAACGACTCAGGCATCTCGAGCGTCGACGACCTCGACCTCCCCGGGGGGCGGCTGGCGCTCGCGCTCCTCCTGGGCGGAGGCGAGCCCGGGAACTACGGCGTGAAGGACACCGCCAGCGACGGAGTCGTTCCGCCGGTCGATGCAGTCCCCGTGCAGCCGATTGGCGGCTAGCTCCGTCTCGAGCGTCCTCGTTGCGGCGAGGAACGAGGAGAGCGGGATCGGCGACACGGTCGCGCAGCTTCGGAAGGACTTTCCCTCCGCCGAGGTGATCGTGGTGGTCGGAGCCTCGACTGACGAGACGGCCGAGCGGGCGGAGAAGGCGGGAGCGGTCGTGATCCGGCTGAACCGCCCTGGAAAAGGGGAAGCCCTGTCGGCCGGTGAGCGTGCCGCACCGCAGGGCGCGCTGCTGCTCTGCGACGCGGACCTGCGCGGATCGCTGGCGCCGCTCGCCGAGAGCAACGCCGACCTCGCGGTCGCCGTCTTCAAGCACCCGGTCGGCGGGGGCTTCGGAATCGCCAAGCGCGTCGCGCGCAGCCTTATCCACCTCCGGACCGGCTTTCGCCCACAGGAGCCGCTCTCCGGCCAGCGCTTCGTGGGAGAGCGGGCCCGGATCGCGTGCTTCCCGGTCGCCGGCGGGTTCGGCTGCGAGACGCGGATGACGATCGACGCACTCCGCGCGGGCCTCCGCCTCGAGGAGATCCCACTCGACCTCGAGCATCGGGCGACCGGGCGGGACGCGGTCGGGTTCGCGCATCGGGGTCGCCAACTCGTTGACGCGGTCCTTTCGGCCGGCCCTCTCGGCATCAACCATCGCGGTGTCCGCTTACCGCTCCTCGGCTGGGCCGTCGCTCTCCCCGGCCTCTGGGCTCCGAGGCGGACCGGGGTCGCAGTCGCCGCGATCGCAGCCATCGGCCTCGCGGACGACCTCTGGAGCGGCCCCGAGCGAGGCGTCGCAGGACACCTGCGCGAAGGGAGGACGACCGGCGTCCTGAAGCTCGTCGGTATCCCCGCCGTCGCGGCCGTCGCGACTCGCTCCCTGCGCGGAGCATTGCTCGTCGGCCTCTCGGCCAACGCCCTCAATCAGCTGGACACGAAACCCGGCCGGGCTCTCAAGGCTTTCCTCGGCGTCAGCCTCTTCCGAGGAATGCCGGAGGGGGGCTACTCGCTCATGGCCGTCCTGCTCGTTCCCTACGATCTGCGCGAGAGGATGATGCTCGGAGACGCAGGATCGAACGCCCTCGGGGCCGTGCTAGGCTTGAGCCTCGTGGCCTCGCTTCGAGGACGAGCGCTCTGGCCGGCGATCGCATTGCTCGCCGCGCTGAACGTCCTCGGCGAACGGCGATCTCTTGGGAAGCTGATCGAGTCGACACCCTGGCTCGCGCGCATAGACCGGCTCGGGAGACCGAGGTGAGCCTGTAGTGGCACGCCGCCCGACGAAGTACGTCTTCGTGACGGGAGGGGTAGTCTCGTCTCTCGGGAAGGGCATCACCGCAGCGTCCCTGGGTCGGCTCCTCAAAGCTCGCGGCCTCCACGTCCAGGTTCAGAAGTTCGACCCTTACATCAACGTCGATCCGGGGACGATGAGCCCCTTCCAGCACGGTGAGGTCTTCGTGACGGAGGATGGGGCCGAGACCGACCTCGACATCGGTCACTACGAGCGCTTCGTCGACGAGAACCTCTCGCGGAATGCCAACCACACCTCCGGGTCGGTCTGGTACGCGGTGATCCGGAAGGAACGGAAGGGTGAGTACCTGGGCTCGACGGTCCAGGTGATCCCGCACATCACGAACGAGATCAAGGACCGGATCCGCCGCATCGGCGCCTCGAGCGACGCCGATGTGGTCATCTCAGAGATCGGAGGGACGGTCGGAGACATCGAGTCGCTGCCGTTTCTCGAGGCGATCCGCCAGTTTCGGCGGGAGGCTGGGGCGGAGAACGTTCTCTACCTGCACGTGACCTTCGTGCCCTTCATCGAGACCGCGGGCGAGCTAAAGACGAAGCCGACCCAGCACTCGGTGAACGAGCTGCGCCGCATCGGTATTCATCCGGACATCGTCGTCTGCCGCTCCGCGGAGATCCTTTCGCACGAAATCCGCGAGAAGATCGCGCTCTTCGCAGACGTCGACTCGAAGGCCGTGATCATGAACGAGGACGTGAGCGACGTGTACCTCGTGCCGCAGCGGCTGCGCGAGGAAGGTCTCGACGCGCTCGTTTGCGACAAGCTTGGCCTACCGGATGGGGAGGCCGACCTCGGGGAGTGGGACGAGCTCGTAACCCGGATCGGGCAGCGGCGCGGCGAGATCGAGATCGCGCTCGTCGGGAAGTACGTGAAGCTCCAAGACGCGTACCTCTCGGTGCATGAGGCGCTGAAGCACGCGGGCATCCACCACGGGACCAATGTGCGGGTCCGGTGGGTCGACGCGGAGGGCATGAGCGTGGAGGAGGCCGCGGCCGAGCTCGAGCGCTCACACGGCGTCCTCGTCCCCGGTGGATTCGGATCACGTGGCTGGGAGGGGAAGATCCTCGCGTGCCGGGTGGCACGGGAGCGGGAGATCCCGTACCTCGGCATCTGCCTCGGCATGCACGTGGCCGTCTCGGACTTCGCTCGCCATGTCGTCGGACTCGAGGGTGCCAACTCCACGGAGATGGACCCGGAGACGCCGTTCCCCGTGATCGACCTGCTCCCCGAGCAGAAGGAGATCGAGGATTTGGGTGGCACGATGCGCCTCGGCGCCCAGTCGGTCGACCTCGTCGAAGGAACACGTGCTTGGGCGGCCTACGACGAGCCCGTCGTGCACGAGCGCCATCGGCACCGCTACGAGGTCAACAACCACTTCCGGCCACGCCTCGTCGAGGCGGGACTGGTTGTCTCGGGGACGTACCAGGAAGGCCGGCTCGTCGAAGTGGTTGAGCTCCGCGACCACCCGTGGTTCGTCGCAAGTCAGTTCCATCCCGAGTTCAAGTCCCGGCCGACGCGTCCCGCACCGCTCTTCCGCGACTTCGTGGGAGCTGCGCTCGAGCGGGCCAGGCGCTCGGAGACCGCCTCGGTCACGGCGAACGTCGCTTAGATCTGCGACCCTGACTGGGTGGCGCTTCCCGACGTCCTGACCCTCTTCACGGGGCTCGCCGCGATCTCGAGCCCGCCGGGAGAGGAGCGCGAAGTGGCCGATCGCGTGGCCGGCTACCTGAGCGAGCTCGGCCTCTCCGTGCAGGAAGACGACGCCGGAACCAGGATCGGGTCGACGATGGGGAACATGCTCGCGCGGCTCGAGCCCACGAACGGCGGCGGTCTCCCGATCTTCCTCTGCGCCCACCTGGATACGGTGCCGGCAACAGACGCGATCGAGCCCGTCGTCGAGGACGGGCTCGTCCGGAACGCCCGAAACACGATTCTCGGTGCCGACAACAAGGCCGCCGTCGCGGTCATGCTCGACGCCGCCAGGCGGATCGTCGAGACCGGACGGCCGCACGCCGGTGTCGAGCTTCTCTTCACACCGAAGGAGGAAACCGGGCTCGAGGGGGCCAAAGCGTTCGACGCCTCGAACCTTGCCGCCCGGACCGGCTACGTGTTCGACCACGCAGGCCCGATCGGCGAGGTCGTCGTTCAGGCTCCCTACTCGACGGCCGTCGACGTGGTCTTCAAAGGTCGAGCCGCACACGCGGGCATGCACCCCGAGGAGGGACGGTCCGCGATCCTCGCCGCCGCGCGCGCGATCTCCGACTTCAGGCTCGGCCGGATCGACGACGAAACGACGGCGAACGTGGGCGAGATCCACGGCGGCACCGCCAGAAACATCGTGCCTGACCGCTGCGCAGTCGTCGCCGAGGTGCGCTCCCAGAGCGAGAAGAAGGTCGCGAGCGTCGTCCAGGAGATGGTGGACTCCTGCGCATTCGCGGCTGAGGTCGCCGAGTGCGAGCTCGAGACCGCGCTCGAGGAGAAGTACCGCGGCTACCGATTCGAGACGGACGACCCGACCGTCAGGCTCGCATTCGGCGCGCTCGAGCGCGCCGGCTTCGCGCCGTCGGGCATCCGGGCGGGCGGGGGCGCGGACGCGAACGTCTTCAACGCACAGGGGATCCCCTGTGCGAATCTCGCCAACGGGATGACCCGGATTCACAGCGCCGACGAGCACATTGCGGTCGCCGACCTCGAGAGCATGGTCGACGTGACCCTCGAGCTCGTCGACGCGGCGCGGCGTGCTTAGCCTCCGGCGCGGCAGCGTCACCGCGATCAGCGAGCGGGTGGAAGGCCTGGTCCGGCTCGAGGTGGACGGCCGTCCCTGCATCGCCTATCCGCGTCTGACCGGTCCGGTCGGGCTTGGCGACGACGTCGTCGTGAACGTGGAGGCGGTCGAGCTCGGATTGGGCTCCGGCGGGTTCGACGTCCTGCACGTCAACCTCACGCGCGGCCTTGGCCTCGATGCGGCCTCCGGCGCCCACGTGATGAAGCTTCCGTACACATCCCTCCAACACTCCGTGCGGCATGCGGAGGAGGAGGGCGCGGGTACGGAGCAGCTCGGCGAGCTCCCTGTGGTCTGCTGCTCGCTGCACAGCCAGCTTGCGCCCGTGTGCGCAGGGATCGGGCCGAAACCCAGCGTCGCGTTCGTTCAGCTCGAGGGAGGTGCGCTCCCTGTCTCCCTCTCCGACACCGCGCGGGCACTAAAGCGGCACGGCCTGCTCGAGGCGACCGTGGCGGTGGGAGCCTGCGTGGACGGGGACGTGGCCTGCGTCACGCCCGCGTCGGCGCTCGCCTGGTGCGCCGAGGAAGGCTTCGATGTCGTCGTCTGCGGGATCGGGCCCGGAATCGTCGGCACGGCGAGCACCTTCGGACACGGCGGGCTGGCCGCCGCGACCGCCGCGGCAACTGCGCGGGCACTTGGCGGCTCTCCGATCCTCGTCGCCCGGATCTCCGGAGCGGACCAGCGGGAGCGACACCACGGTGTCTCGCACCACCTACGAGCTGTCCTGGCTCTCGCCGGGCCCGTGGACGTCGCCTGGCCCGAGGCGGAGGGATCTCCGACGCCGATCGAGGAGGCCGTGCCCGTGCCGGTGGACGGCTGGCAGGAGGCGTGCGCGAGCCTGCCGCTCCTCCATATGGGGCGCGGACCGGCCGACGATCCCTGGTTCTTCGCCGCCGCGTTCGCCGCCGGACGGCTCGCGCGCGAGCGTCTGGGCTAGCGGGCCTGGAAGGCGTCGAGCCCAATCGCGAGCGCGATCGCGAGCCGACGGTCGAGTGCGCGCTCCGCGTCGGGGGACAGGTCGAGGATGTAGTTGTCCCGAACGCCGAGTACCCGGGTGAGCTCGCCGATCTCGCGCTCTCCCCGAAGGAAGGTGAAGTGGTATGGGATCGGGATCGTCTCTCCGTACGGGACGAGGTCCTTGATCCGCCGAACGATCGCGATGGCGGCGCTGCGCTCACGGGCCCAGGCGATCTGGTCCTCGGATGCGTCGAGGATCGTCCACGTGGAGCGGATCAGCGATTGCTTGAAACGCTTTTCGAGGGTGCCGATCCGCTCGCCTGAGGGCAGCGCCACGTCGTAACGACCCCCGATCTCCACGACCCGCCGTGCCTTGAGCCGGAAGAGCTCCTCCGTCTCCGAATCGTCGGCGAAAAACCGCAGGTCCTCTTTGAGCGCCATCCGCTTCTGGCGCGTAAACGCGACCGTCTCGCCCGGGGACTTGCCGTCCGGGCCGAGCGTCGAGACCGTGTAGAGGTTCACCATCGGCCTAAGCAGCTGTTCGACCAGGAACCGGTCGTTCTCGAAGCGTGAGGCGTGCACGCGGCGGAGACTAGCGGGATGGATTGCGCCCGAGCGTCGAGAGGGCGGGCGCCGTCGTTGGCCCGCATGGCCAGCGGCAATGCGGGTATCGTTCGCGCGCCAATGAGGGTCGGCGTCGCGAAGGAGATCAAGCCCGACGAGCACCGTGTCGCGCTCACGCCGGCCGGGGCCCGCGAGCTCGTCCAGCGCGGTCATGAAGTGATCCTCGAGGCCAGCGCGGGGGTCGGGAGCTCCTTCCCCGACGCGGCCTATGAGAGAGTGGGCGCGCGCATGACCTCCGTCGACGAGGTCTGGGACGCCTCCGACATGGTCCTCAAGGTCAAGGAGCCGCTCCCCGAGGAGTACGGTCGCCTCCGCGAAGGCCTCGTGCTCTTCACTTACCTCCATCTCGCCGCCGACCACCGGCTCACGCAGGCTCTCACCGACAGTGGGGCAACCTGCATCGCCTATGAGACCGTCGAGACGCAGGACCACCGCCTTCCGCTCTTGGCGCCCATGAGCGAGGTCGCCGGCCGGCTTGCGACTCAGATGGGCTCCTGGGCGCTCGAGAAGGCGCAGGGAGGCCGCGGGATCTTGCTCGGGGGAGTCCCGGGTGTGCCTCCCGCGAAGGTCGTGGTGCTGGGCGGAGGCATCGTCGGGTACAACGCAGCGCTGATCGCCGTTGGCATGCAGGCGGACGTGTGGGTGCTAGACAAGTCCGTGGAGCGCATGCGCGACCTCGAGATGATGCTCGACGGCCGTATCACGCTCGCGATGTCGAACCAGCTCCAGATCGACGAGGTCATCGTCGACGCCGACCTCGTGGTCGGGGCCGTCCTCATTCCGGGTGCGGTGGCGCCGAAGCTCATCTCGCGTCCGATGCTGGGCTCGATGAAGCTGGGTGCCGTGCTCGTGGACGTGGCGATCGACCAGGGCGGATGCTTCGAGACTTCGCATCCAACCACACACTCGGACCCGATTTTCGAGGTGGACGGGATCGTCCACTACTGCGTCGCGAACATGCCGGGTGCCGTGCCGGTCACCTCCACCAAGGCGCTGACGAACGTGACCCTTCCGTACGCCGAGGCGCTTGCCGACTATGGGGTGCGCGACGCGATCGCACGCGACCCCGCGCTCGCACGGGGAGTGAACGTGATGGACGGCAAGGTCACATACGAAGCCGTTGCCGAGGCCCACGGCCTCGAGTATTCGCCGCTTTCCGAGCTCCTGCCGCTCGAGCCGGTCTAGGAGGACTTGGGAAGCGAAGCGTCCTCGGACTTGCGTTCCGGGAAGAGCTTCACCGTCGCCCAGGTGACCGCCATCGCGAGCGCGATTACGACGACGACCCACACGAGGATCCCGAGCATGCCAAGGACGATGTCCATCCGGCCCTAGAATAGCCGCATGCCGCGGGCGTGCGTGATCGTGCTCGATGCGGTCGGCGCGGGAGCGCTGCCCGACGCCGGGGACTATGGGGACGAGGGCTCGGACACCCTCGGGAACGTTGCGCGTGCGGTGGGCGGACTCGATCTTCCGAATCTCGAGGCGCTCGGGCTCGGCAACGTCGAAGAGCTCGAGGGCTGCCCGCCTCAGCCGGGCGCCCCGGCGGTCGCCGGCCGCCTCGTGGAGCGGTCGAAGGGCAAGGACACGACCACTGGCCACTGGGAGCTCATGGGAATCGTCACCCCGGTGGCAATGCCGACGTATCCGCACGGCTTTCCCTCGTCCATCATCGAGGAGTTCGCGCACCGAACGGGGCGGGGTGTCCTCGGAAACAAGCCGGCGTCCGGGACCGAGATCATCCAGGAGCTCGGCGAGGAGCACCAGAAGACCGGCAAGTGGATCGTCTACACGTCGGCAGACTCGGTCTTCCAGGTCGCTGCGCACGAGGAGACGATTCCACTCGAAGAGCTCTACGAGGCTTGCGGAGTAGCTCGCGAGATCCTCACGGGCCCGCACGCGGTCGGGCGCGTGATCGCGCGTCCGTTCACGGGAGAGCCGGGCAACTATGTGCGGACGCCGAATCGCCACGACTGGTCGCTCAAGCCCAAGCAGCCGAACTACCTGACCCTGGCCCGCGACGCCGGCGCGACCGTGCACGGAGTCGGAAAGATCCACGACATCTTCGCGGGGGTCGACATCGACGAGTCGAACCCGACGAAGTCGAACGGAGAGGGGATCAAGGTCACGGAGGAGCTTCTCCGCGGCATCGACGACGGGATCATCTTCACGAACCTCGTGGAGACGGACATGCTCTGGGGGCACCGGAACGACCCGGTCAACTTCCACCGCTGCCTGCAGGACTTCGACCGTCGCCTGGAAGACCTGCTCGATGCGCTCCGGCCCGGCGACCTCCTCGTGATCACGTCCGATCACGGGTGCGACCCGACGACACCCTCCACCGACCATTCACGCGAGCACGCGATGCTCGTGGCCTATGTGGAAGGGAAGAACGCCGCTGGCCGGGTGCACCACGGCGAGTTTGCGGACGTGGGCGCGACAGTGAACGCGTGGTTCGGGGGCAAGGCCCCTCCCCGCGGCATTCCGGGCACTCCGATCGTCGAGCCGTGACCGCTCCCTGATGCGCGCGGTCGAGCTGATCGAGCGCAAGCGCGACGGGGACGTGCTGGCGCCGGGGGAAGTCCGCGAGCTCGTGCTCGCCTACGTGCGGGACGAGGTACCCGACTATCAGATGTCCGCGTTTCTGATGGCGGTGTTCTTCAGGGGCCTGGACGAGGTCGAGACCCATGCACTGACCGACGCGATGGTGGCGAGCGGAGACACGATCGATCTCAGCTCGCTGGGTCGCCGCGTTGTCGACAAGCACTCGACCGGCGGGGTCGGCGACAAGGCCTCGATCGTGATTGGGCCGATCGTGGCGGCCTGCGGCGTCCCCTTCGCGAAGATGAGCGGCAGGGGCCTGGGGCACACCGGCGGGACACTCGACAAGCTCGAGTCGATTCCGGGCCTCGTGGTCGAGCTCGAGCAGGACGCGTTTCTCCGGCAAGTTCGGGAGATCGGGCTTGCGATCATCGGCCAGACGGCCGATCTCGTCCCGGCCGACAAGCGCCTGTACGCGCTCCGCGACGTGACCGCGACCGTGGATTCGATCCCGCTGATCGCGTCCAGCATCATGTCGAAGAAGATCGCTGCCGGCGCCGATGCGATCGTCCTCGACGTGAAGGTCGGGGACGGAGCCTTTATGAAGAGCCTCGATCGTGCGCGCGAGCTCGCGCAGGCGATGATCGAGCTTGGCCGGCAGGCGGGACGCGAGATGGTCTGCGAGCTGACGGACATGGATCAGCCCCTCGGCCACGCGGTCGGGAACTCCCTGGAGATCCGCGAGGCTGTCGAGACGCTCCGCGGCGAGGGGCCGCCCGACCTGGCCGAGCTCACGCTCGGGGCCTGCAGCCACCTTCTGGCGCTTTCCGACCTTGAAGTCGACGTGGAGGAAGGTCGCCGGCGGGCCGAGAAGGCGGTCTCCTCGGGCGCCGCGCTCGAGCGCTATGAAACGTGGATCCGTGCCCAGGGTGGCGACCCGAACATCGAGGCGCTTCCGGTCGCACCGGTCGTCCGGCCTGTACCCGCACCGGGCAGCGGCTACGTCGAGCGGGTCGCGGCGATGGCCGTCGGCGTCGCGGCTCTCCACCTCGGCGCGGGTCGTGCGGCGAAGGACGACGTCATCGATCACCGGGTCGGTGTCGTTTGCCGCGCGAAGCGCGGGGACAGGATCGAAAAGGGCGAATCTCTTGCGGAAGTCCATGCCGCGGACGAGGGCGGCGCAGCCGCAGCGGTCGAAGAAGTGGCGGCCTGCTATCGGGTTGCGGACAGTGCGCCTCCTCACGTGCCGATCGTGCTCGAAGTGCTGCGCTAGGGCCGCTTTTCAAGGCTAGGCTGAAAGCCGTGCCCGAGCTTCCCGAAGTCGAGACGATCCGATCCCGGCTGGCACCCCGGCTCGTCGGTCGCCGCTTCGAGTCGGTGTCCATCGACGATCCGCGGCTGACGCGGCCCGAGCCGCCGGAGCTGGTCGCGTCAGCACTCGAAGGCGAGGTCGTCCGGGATCTTCGCCGGCGGGGTAAGTACCTGATCTTCGAGTTCGAGAGCGGCCGCCACCTCGTCGTCCACCTCCGCATGACGGGGGGCTTCCAACACCCTGCCCATGCAAACGGGGAGCGGCACCGGCGGGCGCTCGTCACGCTGGACGACGGCTCGGACGTCTCCTACCGCGACGTGCGCCGGTTCGGGACGTGGCTCCTGCTCGAGCCGGGGGAGCTCGAGGAGTACCTCGGTGCCAGAATCGGCGGCGAGCCGCTTGAGCGAGCGTTCACCACAGCCGTCTTCGGGAAGGGGCTCGCCGGCCGCCGCGCCCCCATCAAGTCCGCGCTCCTCGACCAACGCTCGGTCGCGGGGGTGGGGAACATCTACGCGGACGAGGCGCTCTGGTTCGCAGGGATCCATCCGCTTCGGCCCGCCGGCGAGCTCACGCGCGAGGAGGTGTCCAATCTGCGGGGAGCGGTCCGCAAGGCCCTTCGCCGCGGCATCGAGCGCCAGGGGGCGACGCTTTCCGACTACCGCGACTCCCGGGGACGCAAGGGCCGGATGCAGCACGAGTTCAAGGTCTACGGACGTGTCGGCAAGCCGTGCGATCGGTGCGGAGCCCCGATCGAGAAGATTCGTGTCGGCGGACGCGGGACGTGGTTCTGCGGCGTCTGCCAGGCGCTCTGAGTCAGCGCTCCGGCTCGCGCGAGTCGTACCGAAGAAGCTGCGGGATGGCCAGGCACGCGACGGCGGTTCCGGCGATACAGAGAATCCCGCCGGAGACGATCGAGGTGCGGATGCTCGTGAGGGCCGCGACCACGCCCGCCTCGAGGTTCCCGAGCGTCGGCGCGCCGGCCACCTGCACGAGCTCGATGCCGAGGATCCGGCCCCGCATCCCCTCAGGCGTCGATGCAAAGACGATCGTGCTTCGGAAGATGGCGCTCACCATGTCCGCGGCCCCCGCGAGCGAGAGCATGAAGAGCGCCAGCCAGAGCGCGGAGGCCAGGCCGAAACCGATCAGCGCCAGCCCCCAGCACGCCGCCGCAATCGCCACGGCAACACCCTGGCGGTGAATCTGCCCCATCCAGCCCGACAGCAGCGAGGCGACCAGCGCGCCCGCGTAGGGAGCCGCGTACAGGAACCCGACCACCTCGGCTCCCGCGTCGAACTGGCGGTCGGCGACCGCCGGGAAGAGCGCGCTCGGCATCCCGAAGATCATCGCGTTCGTGTCGACGAGGAAGATCGCGAGGAGAATCTTCCGGTTGCGTACGAAGCGAAGCCCTTCCAGCATCGACCTGACGCCGGCCCGGTCGGCGTCCGGAACGGGCGGGAAGCTCGGCAGCGCCCACACGGTCGCGAGCGAGGCCGCGAACGTCAAGACGTCGAGCCCGTAGGTGAGCGGAAGGCCGATCGTCGCGATCAGGATGCCGCCGAGGGCCGGCCCCGCAACAGCGCCGAGGTTGCCGTAGATCCCCTCGAGCGCCATCGCCGCCGGAATCTGCTCCTCCTTGACGAGCAGAGGGACGAGCGACCGCATGGCGGGCGCGCCGAGGCTCCAGCAGGCGACGCTCAGCGCCGCGAGGAGGTAGAGGATCCAGACGCGTGGCTCGGGCAGAAGCGCGTTGACCACGAGGCCACCCGTGACCGCCATGAAGCCGATCTCGGTGAGGAGGATGAGGCGGCGCCTGTCCGTTGCGTCTGCGATTGCGCCTCCGACCAGCGCAAACGCGAGGAGCGGAACGAGCTCGAACAGGCTGATGAGGCCGACGGCGAGCGTGGAGCCCGTGAGCTCGTAGACCTGGAACGGGATCGCGACCAGTGTGATCTCGCTGCCGAGGAAGGAGACCGCCTGACCCGTCCAGAGCAGGCGAAAGTTCCTGGACTCGCGCAACGGGCGCGTGTCGACTGCGACGCGCGCGAAGCGGCTGCGCAAACCGGGCCGGTCGGCGCTCGGCGGCAGCTCGTCCTGGGGAAGCTGGTCGTCCGCCACGGCGCGCGAGCCTACCGGCCGGGCGTCGGGCGGGAGCTAGAGGCTAGGCGGCGAGGTCGTCGAGGAGGCCGGTGCGGTCGAGTTGCCAGAGCTCGGTGTAGCCGCCGATGGGGCGGTCGTCGATCACGATCTGGGGAACCGTCCAGCCGCCGGTCCGCTCCTGGAGGCGCGCCCGGAAATCGGGCTGGTCGTCGACCCGGATTTCCTCGTAGGCGAGTCCCTTCTGGCGCAGGAGCGTCTTCGCACGGTGGCAGTAGCCACACCAGGCAGTCGTATACATCTCGATCCGTGCCATCCTGAGTTTTCAACGTACCCGGGGACTGGTGTCTTCCCACCTCCCATCTACACTGGCCAGCGTGCCGCGCTCGTGGAAGACCGAGGCCGTCGTCCTGCGGTCGATTCGCTACGGCGAGGCCGACCGCGTGCTCCATCTCTTCACGCTCGAGCGGGGACGCGCCGGAGCGATCGCGAAGGGCGCACGCAAGACGAAATCCCGCTTCGGGGGCCGACTCGAGCCTTTCAGCCACGTCGAGGCGATGCTGCACGAGGGGAGGGGAGAACTCCACACCGTGACCGGGGTCGATCTCATCCGCCCCCATGATCTGAGCCGTACCGACGGCTACCGGCTTGCGGTCGGCCACATCGGCCTCGAGGCGGTGCTGCGCCTCTTCCTCGAGGGAGACGCGAACGCGCGTGCTTTCCACGCCCTCACTCGATTTCTCGACCTGCTGGACGCCGTCGAGGCGCGACTTCCCGCCCAGCCGTCCCTCGACCCGCTGGTTCTCTCCTTCCAACTGAAGCTCCTCTGGCTCGCCGGCTACCTCCCGCACCTCGCCGGCTGTGCCTCTTGCGGAGAGGAGGCGGGCCTCGTCGGCTTCTCGCCGCAGGCAGGCGGAGCCGTCTGCGCTTCCTGCGAGGCCGGCTCGATCCCGATCTCGGCCGAGGGTTTTGAGGGCATGCGGGGCCTGCTCGAGCGGCCACTCTCCGAGGCGGCAGCAGCCGGGGCGACCCCACGCGGCTTGCGCGAGTGCCTGCGCGTGATCGAGTCGTCGTACGAGTTCCACGGCGGCTTTCGCCTCCGCACCCTGGCCCAGCGGGCCTAAGAGCCCGTTTCAAAACGAAGCACTTAGGATCACGCCTCGTGACCGTACCGACCTACCAGGAGACGATCCTGACTCTGGAGCGCTACTGGGCCGACCAGGGCTGCGTGCTCCTCCAGCCGTACCACACCGAAGTCGGCGCGGGCACCTTCAATCCGGCGACCTTCCTTCGCTCCCTCGGGCCCGAGCCGTGGAAGACGGCGTACGTCGAGCCCTCGATCCGGCCCTCGGACGGACGCTACGGCGAGAACCCGTACCGGTTCCAGCAGTTCTTCCAGTACCAGGTCCTTCTGAAGCCGGCGCCCGAGAACGTCCTCGACCTCTACTTCGACTCGCTCCAGGCGCTCGGGATCGAAATGGAGAAGCACGACGTTCGTCTCGTCGAGGACGACTGGGAAGGGCCGACCCTCGGCGCCTGGGGGCTCGGCTGGGAGGTCTGGATCGACGGCATGGAGGTGACCCAGTTCACGTACTTCCAGCAGCTGGGCGGCCTCGAGCTCGATCTGATCCCGGCGGAGATCACCTACGGGCTCGAGCGGCTTGCGCTCTTTCTCCAGAGCAAGCAGTCGGCATTCGAGCTGGTGTGGGCGCCCGGCGTGACCTGGGGGGACGTCTACCGCGAGAACGAGCGGCAGTGGTCGGTCTACAACTTCGAGGAGGCTCCCGTCGACATCCTCACTCGTCGCTTCGACGAGCACGAGGCCGAGTGCCGCCACCTCCTCGAACGGGAGCTTCTGATTCCGGCCTACGACCAGGTCCTCAAGTGCTCGCACGCATTCAACCTGCTCGATGCGCGCGGGGCGATCTCTGTGACGGAGCGGGCCGGGTACATCGGGCGCGTCCGCACTCTCGCCCGCCGCGTCGCGCAGGCCTACCTCGAACAGCGACACCTGCCCCTTGAGCACGCTGCTGTTTGAGATCGGCTGCGAGGAGCTCCCCGCGGAGTTCTGCAGCTGGGCCGAGGGAGAGCTTCACGACCGGTGGCTCCCTGCCTTCGGGGGTGAAGGCAAGGTACTGGTCGGGCCCAGGCGGCTCGCCCTCCTAGTCGAGGGCTTCGAGTCGGACGCAGCGGGCGAGGAGAAGCGAGGGCCCGGGGTGGGGATCGCCTTCAAGGACGGCAAGCCGACCAAGGCAGCGGAAGGGTTCGCTCGGGGGCTCGGCCTCAGTGTCGACGAGCTGGCGGTCCGCGACGACTACGTCTGGGGTCGCCAGTCGGCCCCTCCGCTTGGCGAACGGCTCTGGCAGGTTGTGGGAGGCCTCGCGGCAGGGAAGACCATGGTTTGGGACCGGAAGCTCGACATCCGTTTTCCGCGGCCAATCAGGTGGATGTGCGCGAAGCTCGACGGGGAGACGATCGACGTCGGCCCGGAAGCGATCCCCTCGGGAGGCGTCTCCTACGGCCATCGCTTCCTCGCGGGCACCCTCGAGATTCCGGAGGCCGCGGCCTACGAGACGGTCCTGCGCGAAGCACAGGTCGAGCCCGACTCGGCTGAGCGTCGTCGACTGATCGTCGAGGGCCTCGACGCGACCGGCCAGTGGAGGGACCCGGCCAGGGTCCTGGACGAGGTGGTGTATCTCGTCGAGTCGCCGCTCGTTCTCGAAGGGAGCTTCGACGAGCGTTTCCTGGATCTGCCGGAGCGGGTGATCGTGACCGCGATGCAGTCCCACCAGCGCTACTTCCCGCTCGGAGGCGCGCACTTCGCCTTCGCCGCGAACGGCGGCGACCCCGACATCGTTCGGACCGGGAACGAGCGCGTGTTGGAGGGACGCCTCGACGATGCGCGGTTCTCGTACGAGCGGGACCTCCAGGTTGGGATCGAGGCCATGGCGACGCAGCTCGACTCGATCACGTTCCACGCGCGGGCAGGCACGTTCGCCGACAAGGCCGTCAGGCTCCGTGAGCTCTGCGATCTCCTGGGGGGTGGCGAGGCCTCCGGAGAAGCTGCACGTTTGGCCAAGGCTGACCAGGCATCGACGATGGTGCACGAGTTTCCGGAGCTCGAAGGATTCATCGGAGGGGAGTACGCCCGCCTCGCCGGAGTGCCGGAGGGCGTGGCGGCAGCCATCGCGGAGCACTATCTGCCGGATCAGGCGGGCGGGCCGCTGCCGGAAACGGCAGCCGGACGGGTGCTTTCCGCGGCCGACAAGATCGACAACCTCACAGTCGCCTTCGCGCTCGGGGAGCGCCCGACGGGTTCGCGCGACCCCCATGGACTGCGCCGGGCGGCGATCGGGCTCTCCCGGCTGGCGGTTGACGGGGAGCTCGAGATCGACTTGGCGGGACTGGTCGCCCGAGACCTCGAGCTCCTGACGGAACAAGGCGCGGAGGTAACCGACGACGCCTCCGACATGCCCGAGTTCGTGCTCGAGCGCCTCGAGGGACTCCTCGACGTGCCGGTCGAGTTCGTGCGCGCGGCCAGGCGCTCGGCCCTGACCGAGCTTGGCGCCGTCGCGCGCCTGGCGCGGGCGCTGGCCGCGGAGGCAAGCTCGCAAGCTTTCGCCGATGCATACACGGCCTTCGACAGGGCGAACAGCCTTGCCGGCAAGGCGAGCGGGGCCGCGCCTGCGATCGATCCCGGCCTAGTCGCCGAGCCTGCGGAGCGGGCGCTCCTCGAGACGCTGGCGGAAGCCGGCCCCCGCATCGATGCCGCGGTGCAGGCGCGGGACTTCGGCGCGGCACTCGAAGCCGCGTCCGAGCTCGGCCCCCCAGTCGACCGGTTCTTCGACGAGGTGCACGTCATGGCCGAGGACGAGGCCATCCGGGCGAACCGCCTGCGTCTTCTCCTGGACGTCAGAGACGCGGTCGGCGCCCTCGGCGATCTCTCGCAGATCCCTCGCTAGAGAAACTAGGATTAGGGTCCCCGGCGTGACCGACACCGTCGAGCTCCACGTCATCTCCGACGCCACCGGCGAGACCGCCACCCGGGTCGTCCAGGCAGTCGAGCGGCAGTTCCCCGACCTGACCATCGAGGTCGTCCGCCATCCAAGGATCACGAGCGCCGACGACGTGCATCTCGCCGCGGCCCGGGCCCGTGGGCGCCGTGCGGTCGTCGTCTACACGCTGGTGGAGACCGGGTACCGGGAGCTCATGCGGATGCTCTGCCGCCGCTACAAGCTCCATTACTGTGATTTGCTCGGCCACCCGATCGAGGCCGTGGCCAAGGTCTCGGGCCTGCCCGCGAAGATGGAGCCGGGCGCACCGCAGAAGCTCGACTCGAGCTACTTCAAACGGATGGCCGCGATCGAGTTCGCCGTTCGCTACGACGACGGGGCCGGCGCCCACGGTCTGAAGGATGCGGACATCGTCCTGGTCGGGGTCTCCAGGAGCTCGAAGACGCCGCTCTCCATCTACCTCGGATACCTAGGCTACAAGGCCGCGAACGTCCCGATCGTCAAGGGAATTGACCCGCCGAAGGAGCTCTGGGACGTGGAGCGGGGTCGCGTGGTCGGCCTCACGATCGGAGCAGAGACCCTGGCCGAGATCCGGGTCGAGCGTGTCCGCCACATGCGCGGCCGGAAGGCAAAGTATGCGGCACTCGCCGATGTCTACGACGAGCTCGAGTACGCGGAGGAGATCCACAAGCGGCTCGGCTGTCCCATCATCGAAGTCTCGAACCTCGCGATCGAGGAGACGGCGCATCGAATCATCAGAATCGTGCAGGAGCGCGCCATGGCAGCCCCCGTATGAGCGTCCCTCGCCTCCGGCTCGCTCCCCTGGGGAAAACCATGTTTCCCCCACGAGCCCCCTACTTACAGCCCAACGTGAAGGAACCGCCCGGTTCCCCCACACCCCCTCCACACGCTCAGAGGCCAAAGGTTGGCCTATGAGCGGGGGAGGGATACCTCCGCCCGCTGGCCCGAAGCCGCCCGTTCCATGGTTTTACTGGCCCTTCTGGGGCGTGCTCCTCGCGCTTGGCCTCTTCGTCTTCTACGTGATCCTGACGCCGGTCTGGATGGGGATCCGCGTGGTCGCGTGGCTCTCTGAGCGCGGCAGGAACCCGGAGCCTCCCGCTTAGCACCTTCCCGAGTGTGGAAAGATCCCGAGCGCCCATGACACGCTATGTCTACGACTTCGCCGAGGGCGCGGACCTCGGTCGCGAGCTGCTTGGTGGGAAGGGAGCAGGCCTTGCCGAGATGACGACGCTCGGCATCCCCGTTCCGGCCGGCTTCACGGTCACGACGCAGGCGTGCGTCGAGTACATGCAGGCCGGCAAGGAGCTTCCCGCAGGGCTCGGGGATGAGATCGAGCAGCACCTAGCGCGCCTCGAGGAGACCACCGGCAAGCGCCTCGGCGACCGGGGCGACCCGCTGCTCGTCTCAGTTCGCTCGGGCGCCGCCGTCTCGATGCCCGGGATGATGGACACGATCCTGAATCTCGGCCTGAACGACGAGGCAGTCGAGGGCCTAGCCGCCACGACCGGGAACGCGCGCTTCGCCTACGACGCGTACCGGAGACTTCTCCAGATGTACGGTGAGGTCGTCGACGGCGTGTCGGCCCAGGACTTCGAGGGAGCGCTGACTGCGCTCAAGGATGCGGGCGGTGTGCGCCAGGACGTCGACCTTTCCGCAGACGACCTGCGAGAGCTCGTGGGGCGCTTCAAGGAGATCTACCGGGACGGCACGGGTCGCGACTTTCCGCAGGAGCCCCGAGAGCAGCTGGAGCGGGCGATCCGCGCCGTCTTCGACTCCTGGGAGACCCCGCGGGCGCAGGTGTACCGGCGCGCTAACGACATCCCCGACGACCTCGGGACGGCCGTGAACATCGTCCAGATGGTGTTCGGGAACAAGGGCGACCAATCCGGCACCGGTGTCTGCTTCACCCGCGACCCCTCGACCGGCGAGCCCGGCCTCTGGGGCGAGTTCCTGACGAACGCCCAGGGCGAGGACGTCGTGGCCGGGATCCGCACCCCCGAGCCGCTCGCCCGGATGAAGGACGCTCTCCCTGAGGCATTCTCCGAGCTCACGGAGACGACCCGGCGCCTCGAGGAGCACTACCGCGAGATGCAGGACATCGAGTTCACCGTCGAGGAGGGCTCCCTCTACATCCTCCAGACCCGGGCGGGCAAGCGAACGGCGCCCGCTGCGCTCCGCATCGCCGTCGCCATGGTCGACGAAGACCTCATCTCCCGAGAGGAGGCGGTGACACGGATCGAGGCGGCACAGCTCGACCAGCTCCTGCATCCCATGATCGACCCGGCGGCCGATTACGAGGTCGTAGCGAAGGGTTTGAACGCATCGCCCGGGGCCGCGACCGGGAAGATCGTGCTGGACGCGGACGATGCGGAGGCCCGAGGGCGGTCCGGGGAGGACGTCATCCTCGTCCGCTGGGAGACGACCCCGGACGACATCCACGGGATCATGCAGGCGCGCGGGGTCCTGACGGCACAGGGCGGCATGACCTCGCACGCCGCTGTCGTCGCACGGGGAATGGGCAAGCCGTGCGTCGCGGGCTGCGAAGGGCTCGCTATCGATCAGGCCGGGAAGCGGATCAAGGTCGGGGGCCAGGAGCTCCGTGAGGGCGACCTGCTCACGATCAACGGCGGGACCGGCGAGGTGATCATCGGCGAAGTGCCGCTCGTGCCTCCCAAGATCGACGAAAACTTCGAGACCGTCCTTGGCTGGGCCGACGAGATCCGCCGGCTGAAGGTGCGCGCGAACGCGGACACGCCGGCCGACGCTGTGAAGGCGCGTGAGTTCGGCGCCCAGGGAATCGGTCTCTGCCGGACCGAGCACATGTTCATGGCCGAGGAGCGCCTCCCGCTTGTCCGGAAGATGATCATGGCGCGGGGTGAAGAGGAGCGCCGCAGCGTCCTGGTCGAGCTCTTGCCGTTCCAGCAGGAGGACTTCGAGGGGATCTTCGAGGCCATGGCCGGGCTCCCGGTCACGATCCGCCTCCTCGACCCGCCCCTGCACGAGTTCCTGCCGCCTCTGGACGAGGCGGAATCCGACGAGATGCGCCGGCGGATCCGCGCCCTGCACGAGGAGAACCCCATGCTCGGGTCGCGTGGCTGCCGCCTCGGGCTCATGTACCCGGAGATCTACGCGATGCAGGTTCAGGCCGTCGTCCGGGCTGCCCTGGCGGTCGAGGCGCGGACCGGCGAGCCCCCGCTCGTCGAGATCATGCACCCGCTCGTGGGCTTCGCCGAAGAGCTTCGGCGGCTCCGCGAGTTGACGCTCGACGCCGCCTCGGCCGAGATGGAGCAGGCCGAGCGGCAGATCGACTACCTGGTCGGAACGATGATCGAGGTGCCTCGCGCGTGCGTGCGGGCGGACGAGATCGCTGTCCATGCGGATTTTTTCAGCTTCGGGACGAACGACTTGACACAGACGACGCTCGCCTTCTCCCGCGACGACGCGGAAGGCAAGTTCCTCACTCACTACCTCGAAGAGGGCGTCCTCAGGCAGAACCCCTTCGAGACCCTGGACGAGAGCGGGGTGGGGGACTTGATGACGATCGCGATCGACCGGGCGCGAGCGGTAAAGCCCGACCTGAAGCTCGGGATCTGCGGCGAACACGGGGGCGACCCGAAGTCGGTCGCCTTCTGCCATCGCCTCGGGCTGGACTACGTCTCCTGCTCGCCGTATCGCGTTCCCCTTGCCCGCCTGGCCGCAGCCCAGGCCGCGCTGGCGGAGCAAGGCGTCGAGACGGTCGCCGTCGGCGGCTAGCCCTAGGCGTAGCCGCGGACACGCGCCCAGGAAATGGCGACGCTGAGCACGCCGACACCCACGAGACCGCCGATCGTCGTTGCGTCGATGCGCCCGTAGACCGCGTGTCCGCGGCCGAAGCGCGAGAGCGCGAGCATGGCGAGCATGCCGCCGAGAAGGCCGCCGATGTGGCCCCCGATCGAGACGTTGCTCAGGACGAAGCTGAAGACGAGGTTGAAGGCGACGACGAGCAGCGCGCTGCCGCCGAAGACCTGGATCTGATTCCGCTCGAGGACGAGGCCGGCGCCCAGGACGCCGAAGACCGCTCCCGAGGCACCGATCGTGGCCACGTCGGGGCTGACAACCAGCGAGCCCGCAGAGCCTGCAAGGATCGACACCAGGAAGATGCCGATGAAGCGGCCGCGTCCGAGGAGCATCTCGAGCGGCCCGCCGAACCACCAGAGCATCAAGACGTTGAAGAGCAGGTGGAGCGGGCTCCCGTGCAGGAAAGCCGAGGTAACGAGGCGCCACCATTCGCCCTGGGCGACCGCCGGCCCGAACAGGGCGCCCTTCACGAAGAGCGAGCCGCCGAGCTCGTTGATGCCGCCAGACTGCCCGATCTGGGCCACGTAGACGATCACCATCAGGCCGATCAGCGCCTTCGTCACCACAGGTCCCTGTAGCGCTCCCGCCTTCGACCGCACGCGCCTTGCAGTCTTCTTCGCTCCGGTGGGCTGGCCGGCGCACTCGGGGCACTTGATCCCGACCGAGGCGAACACCATGCAGTCGGTGCAAATCGGCCGCCCGCAACTCGAGCAGGAGACTGCGGTCTCGTTCCGCGGGTGCCGGTAGCAGACCATCGCCTGCGTCTGTTCTTGGGCTTCCACGAGACCTGCAATCCTAGTTAAGGTCGGTAAGGTCACGGCCGTGCGAGTCCACGTCGCATTCACGCCTGCGGAGTCGGCCGAGGCTCCCACGGGGATCGTGATCGACGTTCTTCGAGCCACCTCGACGATCGTGCAGGCGCTCTCATCCGGGTACCGGCGGGTGCTCTGCTGCGCGGAGGTCGAAGCGGCCGAGCGGATCCGGGAGGCCGATCCGAGCGGCGTCGTCCTGGCGGGGGAGCGGAAGTGCGTTCGGATCCCGGGATTCGACCTGGGGAATTCGCCACGGGAGTTCCTCGAGCCGGAGGGCGAGACGCTCGTCCTGACGACTACGAACGGCACCAGGGCGCTGGTGACCGCTGTGTCCCGCTGCGACCGGGTCTTCGCAGGGTGCCTCATGAACCTCGAGGGAGTGCTCGCGGTAGCGCGGGAAGCGGACGAGGACGTGGCGATCTTCTGCGCGGGCGTCGCAGGCGAGTTCGCCATGGACGACGCGTACTGCGCCGGGCGTATCGCCGAGCGGTTGGCGGGCGACGCGAGCGACGCGGCGCAGGCCGCAATCCGCATTGCAGGCTCCTTCGGCACCCCGGAGGACGGTCTTCGGGCAAGCCAGAGCGCCCGGAACCTCCTGGCCGCCGGCCTCGAGGAGGACATCGCCTGGTGCGCGCGCGAGAGCGTCCTTCCCGGCGTTCCACGTCTTACGCAGATGCTCGGCGAGGCCGTGGAGCTCATGGACTGAGCTCCCGCCCGCGCACGGCTATTCGGACAACCGGCTACTAGACCTCGGGCTCGAGGATCAAGAACCACCAGTTGCCGTCGGCGAGGATGCCGAGACGGGGACCGGTATAGCCGAGCTCGGGGAGGAACGCGTTGTTCAGCTCGTCATCGGCCATGAACGTCAGCAGGAGGTCGCGCTCCGGCCCTGTCAGGTCCTCCATGGTCGAATTTGCGTCGAACCTCGGCCATTGGTAGAGCGTCCCCTCATTCGTCTCGCGGACGGCGTGCGGCATGCTCAGGAGAACGCCCATCGTCTTGAGCGGCTTCGGCCCCATTTCCTGCCAGCGTCCCACCGGGTCCGGCTCATTTCCGAATCCGAAGTCCGAGAGAAAGACGTCCGGTTCGATCAGGGGTTGAAGGGGCTCGTAGTCACGGTCCTCGGCGGCAGCGAGGATGGCCGAGCGCGTCTTCGAAACAGGAGCAGGCAGCCCCTCGACGGACGTCTCCGAGCTATCGGTCGCACCAGAACTGCTGGTCGCACCAGAGCTGCTGGTCGCACCGGTCGCTCCCGCAGACGGCGACTTCTCGCTTCCGCAGCCGGGCACGACGAGCGCCAGGATGGCGAGAATGGTGACGCCGCGAACCCGGATACCCGCCACAGTCATTCTGTCGTTCGACTCCAATAGAGCTTGCGGTTCTTCCAGAAGTATGCACCGCATGATGGCGCCGGGAGCGGATTTCGACGACCTCAGGGATACTTCCCTGGTTGACAGGAGAACGTGTGTTCGTGTAGAACATACGTTCCCATGATCGCCTGCCTCTCTCTCCCAGCGTTCGAGCTTCGCACAGCACTCCTCACTCGGCCCGAGCTCCACGGGAGCCGAGTCGCATTCGGCCCTGTTCCCGGCGAGCAGCCCCTCCTCGGCAGCTGTACGTACGAAGCCGAGCAAGCGGGTGTCTGGCCGGGCATGCGGCTCTCCGAAGCCCTTGCCACCTGCCCCGACCTCGTGCTCGTGGAGCAGGATCCCGCCGGCGCGGAAGAGGAGTGGGAGCGGGTGCTCCGGCGACTGGAAGACGCCGGCTTCGCGGTCGAGTCGGCCGGAGTTGGATCCGCGTACTTCGAAACTGGCGGTGTCGAGCGGCTAGCGGGTGGACTGCAACAGAGCCTGCGCCGCGCCCTCGATGCCGTCGGTCCAACCTGGCAGCCGCGGATCGGAGCAGCCACGCGCCGCTTCACCGCACTCGCAGCAGCGAGCGTCGCTCCTGCGGGCCGGGTAGTGGTCGTAGACGACGACGAGAGCCGGCTCTTCCTGGAGCCCTTGCCACTCTCGCTTCTCTCTCTCACCCCCGACCGCAAGCGGGAGCTCTCCGAGCTCGGCATCAAGCGCCTGGGCGAGCTGGCTCGTCTTCCAGCCGTGTCGGTCGCCGACCGCCTGGGCGCGGACGGGGCGGAGGCGCATCGGCTCGCACGCGACGAGGACGCCCGAGGCGTCATATCCCGCCACCCTGCATCGGAGCTCGCGGAAGAGCTCGAATTCCCCGAGCCGATCGCCAACGAGCAGACGCTCAAGCGAGCCCTTGCTGCGCTCCTCGACCGCCTGCTCGCACGACCGGAGCGGGCGGGGCGAGCTCCCCGCCAGCTCGCGCTCTCGGCGCGGCTCGTAGGCGGCGGGTCCTGGCGCCGGGCTCTGACCCTCCGCGAGGCCACGGCGGATCCGGAAAGAATCGGCCTTGCGCTCACACCAAAGCTCAACGAAGTGCCGGCTCCTGCCCTCACGCTTCGGCTCGAGCTCGGGGAGCTAAAGGACTCGGTCGGCACACAAGCCGAGCTCGTAGCGCCGCGCGGTGGCCGACTGCGGGAGCGCCTGCGCGATGGATTGCGTCAGGTCAGAGCCGCAGCCGGCCTCGACGCCGTCTGCACGATCGTGGAGGTAGCGCCGTGGTCGCGCGTCCCGGAGAGCCGGGCCATACTCGTTCCACGCGACGACTGAACGAGCCGCGGGACGCGCTCGTCGCAGCCGACCGGGGCGTGCCGGCCGAAGTGGGGAGGGTTCCCGTCGCGCTGGTCAGAGAGGAGTGGCGGATCGTCGACCGCTGGTGGACGGAGCGACCTGTACAGCGACGCTACTTCGATCTCGTCCTGGAGACGGGTCAGAACGTCATCGTTTTCAGCGACGAGCAGGGGCGGTGGTTCTCTCAGCGTGCCTGAGACTACGGGAGCGCCTCGGTTGCGACCGCGGCGAATCCGGCCCACTCATCCGCATGGGTCGCCGGAACCTGCACCCATTCGCGCATTGGCCTGCCGCCCATCGGGTCGAAGAGCTTGGCGCCCTTAAGGGCAAGAGCACGCTCACGCTGGACCTCATCCGGGAGCTTGAAGACCATCTCGCCCTTGTAGAAGCCCACGCCGGCCTTGCCGTTTCGCTTCACGCACGGCATCCCGAACATCTGCCCGAGAGCGACCGCGGGATCGCGGGCCGCGAGTTCGTCGGCGATCTCGTCGAACCGCGCCTGCGCATCCATGGACACGATGTTCGCAGAAGCGCTCAGCGACGCAAGATCTGTCCCCGAGAGATTGTGCCCCCGGGGGACCCCCGATGATTACCCCTCTGCGTCGATCGTATTTCCGGCGGGCTCACCCGTGGCGCGCCGAATGTGAAGGAACGGCGTCTGGACCGTGACGCCTTACATCGAGCTTCACTGCCACTCGGCCTACAGCTTCCTCGACGGCGCCTCGCTGCCCGAGGAGCTGGCTCTGCGGGCAGCCGAGCTCGGGTACCCGGCCCTGGCGCTGACGGACCACGACGGCGTCTACGGCTCGCTCGAATTCGCGCACGCGGCCAGCTCGCTTGGGATTCGCGCCATCACCGGTGCCGAGGTGACGCTAGAAGACGGCTCGCACGTCACGCTCCTCGTTGAGACGCAACACGGCTACTCGACGCTCTGCCGCCTGCTCACGGCCGCGCATGCGGGAAAGCGGCTCGAGCCCCGTTTGCCGCTCGCAGAGCTCGAGCAAGCGCACGAAGGGCTCGTCTGCCTCTCGGGCTGCGCTCGATCCGGCCTTGCCCTTCGCGATCCGAACGCGACTGCTCGACTGGCCCGTGCTGTGGGCGCGGAGCACTTCTTCGTCGAGCTCCAGCGCCCGTTCCTTCGCGGTGACGCTCGCCGGAACGCCGGGCTTCGCGAGCTGGCGGAAACTCTCGGCCTCCGGACGGTCGTGACGGGAAACGCGCATGCACACCATCCGCGGCGCGTGCAACTTCAGGACGTCCTCGTCGCGATCGGGGAGCGCAGCTCACTCGAGGCCTGCGAGCCCGCGCGTCGGGGGAACGAGGAGGTGGCGCTCCTCCCACCCGAGGACGTGGTCGCGCGCTGGCCGGACGATCGGGACGCGCTTCGGACCACGGTCGAGCTTGCGGAACGGCTCCGGTTCGACCTGACGCAAGAGCTCGGCTATCGCTACCCCGACTTCTCCGACCGGGAAGATCCGGCAGACGTGCAGCTCGCCCGGGTCTGCCGCCGGGCCTTCGATGAGCGCTACCGGCATACGCATGCCTTGCTCCGCGCCCGCGCGGACGCGCGGCTTGACGAGGAGCTGAACCTGATTGCCGACATCGGCCTCTCCGGGTTCTTTCTCCTCCATCACGAGGTGCTCGAGCTCGCACGCGAAGTCGCCGCGGAAGTCCGGGGCCCGGGCTCCCCGAGGCACCTACTGCCCCCGGGACGAGGTCGCGGGAGCTCGGTCGGCTCGCTCGTCTGCTACCTCACGGGGCTCTCGCATGTCGATCCGGTCGCTGCCGAGCTCTCGCTCGGGCGATTCCTGAACCGGGAGCTCGACTCGGTTCCCGACATCGACCTCGACTTCCCGCGCGACATCCGCGAGCGCTTGATCGTCGAGGTGACCGAGCGGTACGGACACGAGCGAGCGGCGCTCGTTGCGAGCTTCTCCACCTACCGCTCTCGCGGAGCGATCCGGGACGTCGGCAAGGCACTCGGCCTGCCTGCGGCGGAGCTCGAACGGCTGGCTCGGCTCTCCGAGGGCTGGAACGCGCGCAAGGTGGGGGAGGAGCTCGGGCTTCTTCCGGATGCCGAGGCGAAGCTCGAATCGCCACGCTGGCGCGCCTTTCGCGAGCTCTGCGGCGAGATCGCGGGGCTGCCGCGCCATCTCTCCCAGCATCCGGGAGGCATGGTCATCTCGACCCGGCCGCTCGTCGAGCTCGTTCCCGTCGAGCCGGCAGCCATGGAGGGGCGCCAGGTCTGCCAGTGGGACAAGGACTCCTGTGCCGATGCTGGCTTCCTCAAGATCGACCTCCTCGGCCTCGGCATGCTTTCCGCCGTCGAGGAATGCGTCGAGCAGATCGTCTCGCTTCGCGGCCAGACCATCGACCTCTCCCGGATCCCGCTGGATGACGCTGACGTCTACCGGGAGATCCAGGATGCCGACACGGTCGGGCTCTTCCAGATCGAGAGCCGTGCGCAGATGCAGAGCCTCCTCCGGACGCGCCCCGAGAACCTCGACGATCTCACCGTTCAGGTTGCGCTCGTCCGGCCCGGGCCGATCCAGGGGAAGGCTGTCCATCCCTACATCGAGCGGCGCCAACGCCGGCGCGAAGATCCCGACTACGAGCCGCCCTACGACCATCCGCTCCTGGCAGAACCGCTCAGGGAGACGCTCGGGGTGGTCGTCTTCCAAGACCAGGTGCTCGACGTCGCGATCGCGCTCGCTGGCTTCAGCGTCGGAGAGGCCGAGGGCCTTCGCCGGGCGATGAGCCGGAAGCGGAGTGAGGAGGCGCTCCTCGCCTACCGCGGCCGCTTTCTGATGGGGGCCGTCACGAAGGGAGTGGACACCGAGACCGCGGAGCTCGTCTGGTCGAAACTCGTCGGTTTCTCGGCCTTTGGGTTCCCGAAGTCCCACGCGGCCGCCTTCGGCTTGCTGGCGTACCAGTCCGCCTGGCTTCGGCACCACTATCCCGGAGAGTTCCTCTGCGCGCTCCTGAACGCCCAGCCGATGGGCTTCTACCCACCGGCCAGCCTTGTCCGCGACGCACAGCGACACGGGATCGAGGTGTGGCCTCCGGATGTCAATCTGAGCGATGCAAGGTGCCTGATCGAGGGGAAAGGCGTTCGCGTCGGGCTCGGGTACATCAAGGGCCTGGGCGAGGAGCCGGCCAGGGCTCTGGTCAGCGAGCGCGGGGACCGTGGGCCGTTCCGCGGCGTCGGCGACCTGGCCCAGCGCGCTCCCCTCGACCGTCCCGGCCTCGAGGCGCTCGTCGCGTCGGGGGCCTGCGACGTCTTCGGCTGGCCGCGCCGGCAGCTCCTCTGGCGACTCGGCCTCGCGCCGCGCTCGGTCTCGGCCGGGGATGGAGGCGACGCTCGCCAGCTCGCACTTCCACTCGAGCCCGCAAGCGAGATCCCCGACCTCGAAGAGCAGACGCCCTGGGAGCGGATGCTCGCCGACTACAGGACGACCGGGCTCTCGGTCGGCGTTCACCCACTCGAGCTCCTGCGCCCCCATCTGCCGGCTGAGGTCGCCTCGAGCCTCGATCTCGCCGAACTGGCGCACGGAAGCCGCATCGCAGTGGCTGGACTGGTCGTCGCGCGCCAGCGGCCTGCGACCGCCAACGGCGTCGTCTTCATGCTGATCGAGGACGAGCATGAGCAGGTGAATCTGATCGTCCCGCCGCCCGTCTATGAGCGCTATCGCGCCACCGTCCGGGGCGAGCCGCTTCTCCTGGCCCGCGGACGCTACGAGCACTACGAGCGAAATAGGAACATCGTCGTCGACGAATTGGCCAGCCTGGCGCCTCTCGCACGCAGGGTTGCGCACGACTCGGAGATCGGCTCCGCACTCCCGGGCGCCCACCATTTTGGCGGCCGTTGACGGGAGAGCTTTGCTAGGAACGGAGGAAGGCGAGTACGGCGAGGACGCGCCTGTGATCCTCAGCCGCCGGAGGGAGTCGCAGCTTCCCGAAGATGCTCGTCACGTGTTTCTCGACCGCGCGCTCGGTGACCACGAGCCGCTCGGCGATCCCCTGGTTGGAGCGGCCCTCCGCCATCAACTCCATGACATCGCGCTCGCGGGGCGTGAGCCTCTGGACGGGATCGTCGTTCCGGCGCCGCCCCACGAGTTGCGAGACGATCGCGGGATCGAGAGCGGAGCCGCCCTCGCCGACCCGCCGAACAGCCGCGGCGAACTCCTCGACGTCCGAGACACGATCCTTGAGAAGGTAGCCCACGCCCTCCGCGCTCTCGGCGAGGAGCTCCATCGCGTATGCCGGCTCGACGTACTGGGAGAGAACGAGCACGCCGCAGTCCGGGTGACGCGAGCGGATCTCCTGCGCGGCCTGAAGGCCCTCGTCACTCTGAGTCGGCGGCATGCGGATGTCGATGACGGCGACGTCCGGGGAGTAACTCCGCACCTTCAGGAGGAGCTCTTCGGCGGTTCCGGCTTGCCCGACCACCTCGAATCCCGACTCGACGAGGATGCGCGCGATTCCCTCGCGGAGCAGGATCGAGTCGTCGGCGAGAACTACTCGCATGGGATCTCCGCCCGGATCTGCGTACCGCGCCCGGGCACGCTTTCGACCTCGAGCCGGCCCGCGAGCGCCTCCACGCGGTCGACGAGGCCGCGGAGCCCGGAGCCCTGGGTCGGGTCGGCCCCACCGATGCCGTCGTCGGCTACCTCGACGATCGCTGCGCCGTTGCGCCGGGTGATGCTGACGCGCGCCGACGAGGCGTTCGCGTATTTGGCGATGTTGGCCAAAGACTCGGAGACCACGTAGTAGGCGGCTGCCTCGATCTGCTCGGGGAGGCGTTCCTCGAGGTTGGTCTCGAACTCGACCGGGAGCGGTGTTCGACCGACGAGCGTCTCGAGGGCGGGCCCGAGTCCGCGATCCGTGAGGACGGCCGGGTGGATGCCGCGTGCGAGCTCTCGGAGCTCTTCGAGCGCGGCTGCAAGCTCCTGGCTCGCGCCGTCGAGAATCGTGCGCGCTGCCTCGGGGTCGGCCAACTTCGCTTGCGCGAGCCGCAGGCTGAGGGAGAGCGAGACGAGCCGCTGCTGGGCGCCGTCGTGGAGGTTCCGCTCCAGCCGCCGCCGCTCGTTATCGCCGGCCTCCACCATCCGGGCCCGCGACGCCTGAAGCTCTTCCAGCCGCTCACGGAGCGCCGCCTGCAAACGCTGGCGCTCGAGCTCCGAGGTGTGGCGCTCGGTGAAATCGCGGACGAGCATGACGACTTCATCTTCGCCGCCTGGGACGATGCGTGCCTCAAAGAAGCGAGGGAAGCCCTCCAGCTCGAGCTCGTACTCGAAGTCGACCGTGCGGGCAGCGCCCTGTGCGAGAGCATCCTCGATGCAGTTGAGCATGGGACCGGCAATCTCACGCGGAAGGATGTCCCTCACGTTCCGGCCGATCATCTGGTCGGGAGGTAGGACCAGATCGCCCGTACGCTCTGCCTTGACCGCGAGGTAAGTGCCGTCCCGGGACACGCGGAACATGAGATCGGGCAAAGCGTTGATGACCGCCCGCAGGCGCGCCTCGGACTGCGTGAGCGCAGCCAGGCGCTGCTCGTTCTCAAGCGCAAGGCCCGCGGCGGCGACGACGGCATCCAGGAGCTCTGGGTCCTCGAGGAGGAAGGCGTCGTGAACGATCGCGGCGACGCGCTCGCCGTTTCGCTCGACGATCGTTGCGACGTTACGCCCGTCGGGAGAGGCGAGGGAAGGCAGGCGCCTGCCGTCAATGCGAACCCAGCTCTCCGACTCCGGTAGCCAGTAGGCAAGATTGACGGACGGGTCTCCGAGAGCCTGGGCGATCGCGTCGCGAAGCTCGCCCGGCCGGGCAGTCTGCCCCAGCGAGACGACGAGCTGGCCGACGTTCGCCAGGGCGAGCCGGCTGCGCAGGAGTCCTGCGAGAAACGCGAGCGGGACGAGGGCAAGACCCGCCATGGTGGCCCAGAAGGCGTAGCGGCCGGCGTCCTCGTCGATGGTGCTCGCGACGAGCCAGATCGTCGTCAGCGCGGTCGCCAGGAGACCCGTGGCGAGCACTGGCCCGAGAACGCGCCTCGCGGCCGGCGTCGCCGCTCGCCACCGCTTCATGTAGACCCAGGCAACGAGGACGGCGATCACGACCCCGGCCACCCGACTCGCCAAGAGGATCCCGTCTGCAACGGCGTGGTTCTCGGACAGGAGGATCTCGTTCGAAGGGCAGCCCGCGCAGCCGGGCGCCCGAGGGCGCTCGAAGAGGAGGTAGACGACCTGAACGACCGTCACTTCCAGGTAGGCGGCAGTCACGAGGAACCGCGCCAGGCGAGACTCGAGCGCGCCGCGCGGATAGGCAAGCAAGAGATGGACGAGGATCCCGAAGACGAGGTACTGCAGGATCTGGCCCAGGGTGAACGCGAAGGCCTGGTCCGCGGCAACCACGGCCCGGACGAACCATGCGAGCCCGGCCGCCACCATCAGCGCACCGAAGAAGTTCGAAGGCCTGCGACTCCAGGCGATTAGGCCGCTGAAGGCGAACGACCACCCGACCAGGAGCGTGAGGATTCCGGTCATCAGGGGCGCCTCCTCGTGCTCACTCGCGAGGATGAGGGCGAAGGCGCCAAGACCCGTGAGCAGCGCGACAGGCCACAGCGCCGTCCTGAGGAGGCTCATAGCGACCTAGTTAAGCAGGGAGAGCAGCGCTGCGCCGGACAGCTCGGCCTTCGGCACGAACCCACGCGCACCGCTCTCCTCGACGAGCGTGCCGAAGTCCATGCGGTCCCGGCTCGAAGTCAGAATGACTGCCGGCGCGGCTCCGTTTAGTTCAGCGAGGCGCGCAGCGACTTCGAAGCCGTCCAGGTCGGGAAGCTGGACGTCAAGAAGGACGATCTGCGGGTGGAGCGCCGCAACTGCCTCGAGCGCGCTCGATCCGTCCTCGGCCTCACCCACCACGTCGAACCCCTCGGACTCGAGGAGGACCCGCGCCGTGGCGCGAAAGCTCGGATGGTCGTCGACGATCAGCACACTCATGGCCACGTACCGAAGTGTGGCAGTGACTCTGCAGACCAGGAATACGGTTAGCCACACTGTTTACAAGCGGGGGAGAAGTCGTTTCGCTCACGTGTTAAGACGTTTCTTGAGCCAGAGCCCGTTCCGCACCGCGTAGCCCTTCCAGTCGTTGTTGAAGTAGGCGTAAACATCAGCCTTGCCACTCCAGCGCGCGATGCGGAGCGCCCACTCCTCGAGCTCCCGCTCCGAGTAGTTGCCGTTCCGGCCCCGGTGGCCGTGGTGGAAGCGGAGGAACGTCCAATCGGCCGTCAGCTCGTGCGCCTGGAAGGGGCGGGCCGGATGGTCGCCGATCACGAGCGCGACGCCTCGCTCGCGGAGGAGTGCGTAGACGTCGCCGGCGAACCAGCTCTCGTGCCGAAACTCGAAGCAGTGCCGGCCGGCGGGCAGCTGAGCGAGAGCGCCGCCGAGCCGGTCGTCGTCCCGCCGAAAGGTGCCGGGAAGCTGCCAGAGCACCGGGCCCATCTTTGGCGAGCTTGCGAGCGGCCCGATCCGCTCGTAGAAGCGCTCGAGACCAGGCCCCAGGTCGGTGAGGCGCTTCACGTGGGTCAGGTAGCGGCTCGCCTTGACGGAGAAGACGAATCCCGGCGGACTCTCCTCGACCCAACGGGTCACAGCCGAAGGACTCGGAAGCCGGTAGAAAGTGTTGTTGATCTCGACCGTGTCGAAGAGCGTCGCGTAGTGCTCCAGCCAACGGCGCGGAGGTAGCCCTTTCGGGTACACGCGCTCGCGCCAGTCCTGGTAGTTCCAGCCGGAGCAGCCGATCCGTATCTCTCCCACACGGCGGTTGTACCGCGCCGTCGCGGACGCTAGTCGAGCTCCAAACCGAAGCGGGGCAGCCGTTTTCGGACGAGGTCGTCGAAGACGAGTCGGTATTCCTCGGCCGCCTCCTCGTCGAGCGACTCCGCGAAGGCATCTCGCATGTCGACAAGTGCCTCACGGCCCGTGTCCACGAGGTCGAGGAACTCTCCGTAGCGCTCCTCGGCTTCGTCCCGACCTGCGCCGTCGTAGGCCGAGAGCGCCTCCTCGACCTCGGCGAGCAGCTCGGCCTGGTCCTCGCGGAAGAGCGCCAGCTGGCGCTCGGCCAACTCCTGGAAGCGGCCGGATGGGCTCAGCGGGTGATCTCCTCGTAGACGGCCTCGTGCGCCGCCGCCGCTGCTTCCCACGTGAGCTCGGCGGCGGCGCGGCGTGCACCCTCTCGCGCCAAGGCGAGCGCATCGGTGTCCTCGAGCAGCCGCCCCGCTGCTACCGCAAGTGCCTCACGGTCGTTCGCGGGAACGACGGCCCCCGCGCCGAAGCGGCGGACGGGCTCGGCCATCCCACCCACGTCGTAGGTCACCGTCGGCACGCCGGACCCGAGGGCGCGCAGGAGCGCGCCGCTCTGGTCGATCTCCTGCCGGTAGGCGAAGACCGCGACCGTGGCCCGGTGCAGGGCGTCGTCGAGCTCAGAGTCATCGAGATAGCCGAGCCGCCATTCGATATCGGGCCGGTTGCGCCAGCGCGAAACGTCCATGGCGGGATCCCCGGCGACAATCGTGCGGGCGCCGAGTCGCGCGGCTGCCTCGAGGACGTGGTCGAGCTGCTTGTACGGCTGGATGACGCCGACGACGAGGATCGTCCTCCCGTCGTCTTCGTACGCCGTCGAGCCCGGAAAGACGGGGTGGGGGATGACGCGGGTCAGGTCGCGCTCGACGCCCACCTCGTCGACGAGACGGTTTCGCCCGTGCTCGCTGTGGACGATCACACGGTCGAACCGGCCGTAGAGGCGGCGCCAGTGGTCGGGCCTCGAGGCCCAACGTCTCGGGAGGACGTCGTGCGCGGTGATCACCGAAGGCCCATCGAGCGGAAGCAGGCGCAGATCTGCGGGCGGGAGCGGTGCCCACTGGATGTGCAGCACGTCCGTGCGAAGGCGTCGGAGCCGCGCCAGGCCCACAAGGTGCTCCGCGGCGCGGACGGGGAGTCGCAGCCTCGAACGGCCGAAGAGCCTGGAGCTGACGGGGTAGAAGAGCTCACGGCGCCGGTACCCCTCGGGGGCGGGCACCTGGCCGAAGCGAAACCGCGACGTCACCAGCTCGACGTCGAGCCCGCGGCGGGCAAGCGCCGACGCGAGCGCGTGGTCGTACGGGATCGTGAACGCTCCAGGGTCGACAAGCGTGACGCGCACCGCCCTACAGTAATCGCGGCCATGAGTCTCCTCGTCCGAACGTGGAACGTCTTCCACGGCCGCACTTCGCCTCCGTCGAGCGCCCTCCACCTGGAGGAAATGGTTCGAACGGTGGTCGAGGACGGCCCAGACGTGGTCGCATTCCAGGAGGTTCCGGTCTGGGCGCTCGACCGGCTCGGAGCGTGGAGCGGCATGACGGTCTTCCCCGCCGTCGCGATGTTGCCGCTCGGGGGTCCGCTCGCACGGAGGCTCACCGAGCGGAACCCACAACGCTTGCGATCCCTCCTCACCGGCCAGGCGAACGCCCTGCTCCTCTCCAGCCGGCTCGAACTCGTCGGCAGGCAGCGAATCATTCGCTTGAACCCGGGGTCCTTCAGATCGGCAGAGGGGCGCGCCCGTAGGCTCTCGCTCCGCGAGCGCCTCGACTGGGCCTGGAACCGCCGTGTCTGCCAGGCTGTCAACGTGCGGGAGCGAAAGCGTGTGATCGTCGTCGCGAATCTCCACGCGACCAAGGATCACTCCCTCGCGGCGGCCGAAGCCGACCGGCTCGCTCGGTTGTGGCCCCCCGAAGCGCCCACGATCCTGTGCGGCGACTTCAACGCCCGGGGCCACTCCCTGGTCGGCTTCTCGGAGCCTCTGGACGGCATCGACCAGATCCTCGTGCGGGGTCTCGAGTTCGAGCGCGGGCCCAGTCGCTGGCCCGTGGAGCAGCGGCGGACCGAGGACGGCGCGCTCCTCTCCGATCATGCGCCGGTCGAGGCGGTGGTCGCATAGACCTCGCGGCCGTCCGCGCCGAGCTGCCCGTGCTCGAGCGGCTCGCGTATCTGAATACGGGCACGTTCGGGCCACTCCCGCAGAGAACGGTGGACCTGGTCGTGCGCTGGCAGAAGCGCGTGCTCGTCGAGGGTCGGTCGAGCCTCGCGCTCTGGGACGAGTCCAAAGAGATCAGAAGCGACCTGCGCGCAGCGCTCGCGAGCACGATCGGGGCGGACTCGGATTCACTTGCCCTGACGACGTCGACGACGGAGGGCTGCGACGTCGTGCTCTCGGGGCTCCAGGTAGGCCCGGAGGACGAGGTCGTCACGACCGACCTCGAGCATCCCGGCCTTCTCGGCGCCCTCCACGTCTCACCCGCGCAGGTGCGGGTCGCCCGCCTCCAGGACAGGCCCGCGTCGGAAGCGCTTGCAGCAATCGAGGCGGAGCTGTCCGCCCGCACCCGCCTCGTTGCCCTCTCGCACGTTGCCTGGACGACTGGAGCGGTCCTTCCCGTCGCCGAGCTCGCAGGCCGCAGCTTTCGGCTCCTGGTGGACGGCGCCCAGTCGGTGGGGGCAGTTCCCGTCGACGTCCGCTCTCTCGGCTGCGACTTCTACACCGTGTCCGGCCAGAAGTGGCTCCTCGGCCCGGATACGACCGGAGCACTCTACGTCCGTCCTGACCGGGTGGAGGAGCTCGCCCTGACCGCCCCGTCCTACCTCTCGTGGGAGGACACCACCGCGCTCGTGCCGTGGCCCGATGCTAGGCGGTTCGAGTCAGTGTGGATCGGGCCGGGGCCCCTGGCCGGCTTGCTGGCGTCGATCCACTTCGCCGAGGAGGTAGGCGACGAACGCTTCGCGCGTGCGCGTGAGACCGCGGAAGCGTGTCGCGAGCTCTGCGAGGCCAAGGCGGAGATGATCACCGAGCCCGGCCAGGCGACGATCGTGTCCTTTCGGCCAAAAGGTGACGCTGCCGAGCTCGTCGCCGGACTTGCCGATCGCGGCGTCGTTGTCCGCGACCTGCCGGGCCTCGGCTGGGTCCGGGCTTCGTGCGGCTTCTGGACGAGCCCGGAAGACCTCGAGCGACTCGCCGCCGGTCTCTAGGCCTAGCCGCCGCCTGCTTCCGTCCGGAGGCCGAGCTCGGCGGCGATCGGACGCATCGACTCGACCACGTTCCTGATGTGGTCGTCGAGCTCGACGCCGAGGCCCTCGGCGCCCGCGTAGACCTCGTCGCGATGCACCCCCGCGGCGAACGACGGCTGCTTCAGTTTCTTCTTGACGGACTTCGGCTCGAGAGTCGCGATCCCGTCGGGGCGAACGAGCCCGCAGGCGTGCACGAAGCCCGCCAGCTCGTCACAGGCGAAGAGCGTCTTTTTGAGCGGCGTGTCTCGCGGGATCGCCAGGTGCTCGGCGTGCGAGAGCACCGCTTCGACGAGCTCCTCGGGATAGCCCTCATTGCGCAGGATCGGGGCCCCGTCCTGCGGATGCTTGTCGAGCGTCGGATGGATCTCATAGTCGAAGTCGTGGAGGAGGGCCGTCGCCCGCCAGAGCTCCTCGTCCGCACCAAAGCGCCGGGCGTATCCCCCCACGGCAGCCTCGACCGCGAGGGCGTGCCGGCGCAGTGGCTCGGCCTGCGTATACCGGGTCAGCGTCTCCCAGGCGCGGTCTCTCGTTACGTCCATACGGGCGGCTAGGATAACCCGCCTCGCCCGGCTTACCTTGTCCGGGTGAAGAGGAAGGGTCATGCTCAACGTCGCCGTGTCCACTACTGCCAGCGAGTCGTTCGTCATCGAAGGCGGACGCCCGCTCTCCGGCTCCGTCCGTGCTGCCGGGAACAAGAATGCGGCCCTTCCGATCGTGGCCGCATGTCTCCTGACGCAGGAATGGGTGACGCTCACGAACGTCCCCGCGATCACGGACGTCGAGACCATGTTGGAGCTTGTCGCCGATCTCGGAGTCGAGGTCGAGGCACCGGCTGACGGACGTGTCCGGATCCGGGCCGCAACGATCTCCAAGCATGAGCTCGACGAGGAGCTCTGCAGCAGGATTCGGGCGTCGATCTTGCTCTCCGGGCCCCTGCTTGCGCGCGAAGGAGAGGCCATCGTTCCGCCGCCGGGCGGAGACGTCATCGGCCGGCGGCGGATAGACACGCACATCGACGCACTCGAACGGCTCGGTGCCGAGATACACGCGAACAGGCGGCTCAGGATGAAAGCGCCGGCCGGGCTCAAGGGCACGCAGCTCTTCCTCGACGAAGCTTCCGTGACGGGGACCGAGAACGCGATCATGGCTTCGGCCCTCGCCGCCGGCGAGACGGTGATCGGCAACGCCGCTTGTGAGCCCCACGTGCAGGATCTCTGCAACTTCCTGAACTCCCTGGGCGCCCGGATCACCGGGATCGGTTCGAACGTCCTGCGGGTCGAGGGCGTCGAGCGGCTCCATGGCGGGGAATGGCGGATTTGCACCGACCACATCGAGGTCGCGAGCTTCATCGGGCTCGGAGCGGTCACGGAGGGCGAGATGGTGATCGAGGACGTCGATTCCACGCATCTCCTCGGAATCTGGCCCGGGTTCGAGCGACTCGGCGTGCGCTGGGAGCTCGACGGCACCAGCGTCCGCGTTCCGGGCGGCCAGGATCTCGTGATCCGGGACGATGTCGGTTCCCAGATCCCGAAGATCGAAGACGGCCCGTGGCCCTCCTTTCCGGCCGACCTGACGTCGATCGTACTCGCGGTGGCCACTCAGGCGCAGGGCACGGTGTTGATCTTCGAGAAGATGTTCGAGAACCGCCTCTTTTTCGTTGACAAGCTGATCAACCTCGGGGCCCGGATCATCCTCTGCGATCCGCATCGGGCGATCGTGAACGGCCCCGCGAAGCTCTACGGCGACCGCATGGTCAGCCCGGACATCAGGGCAGGCATGGCAATGCTCATCGCCGCGCTCTGCGCGGAGGGCACGTCGACGATCGGGAACGTTGGCGAGATCGACCGCGGCTACGAGCGGATCGACGACCGCCTCCGCATGCTCGGCGCGAGCATCGAGCGCGTCGAGTCGTAGCTGGTCGATCGGGATGGCCCTGCCCGTGGAGACGGGCCGCCATTCGTTCGATATGGTGCGGCCCGCCGTGTCCAGTAAGGAAGTCATCCGTACGGAGCGCGCCCCCGCACCGTTTCAGGGGGCGCCGTATTCGCAGGCGATTCGCTTCGACCAGCTCATCTTCGTATCAGGACAGCTTGCGATCGACCCTGAGACAAACGAGATGCTCGGCGGCGGCATCGAGGAGCAGACCGAGCAGGTCATGAAGAACCTGCGGGCCATTCTCGAGGAGGCGGGCTCGAGCCCGAAGCAGCTCCTGAAGACGACGATCTACCTCGCGGACCTCGGCGACTTCGCCGCCATGAACGAGGTCTACGCGAAGCACGTCGGCAATACGCCGCCGGCGCGTGCGACGATCGAGGTCTCAGCGCTCCCACAGGGGGCGAAGATCGAGATCGAAGCAGTCGCGCACATCTAGGACGCACAGGAGGCCGCTCCGGCCGCGACTAACCTTCTCTGTGTGGATGTCATCGCCACGCACTCGAACACCGACTTCGACGCCTTCGCGTCCATGCTTGCCGTTCGCCGGCTCTATCCGGGCGCCGTCGTCGCCCTTTCCGGGTCCCTGAACCGGAACGTTCGCGAGTTCTACCGCCTCCACGCCGACGAGCTCGACGTAATCGAGGCCGGCCGGCTCGATGTCGACCGGATCGAGCGCCTGATCCTCATTGAGGCGCTCCAGCCCGAGCGGCTCGGCGAGCTGGAAGCGGTCGCCAGGAGGCCCGATGTCGACGTCCTAGCCTTCGATCACCACGCGGGCGAGACGACGGACTGGGTCCGCTCCGAGAACCTCGTCGTCTCCGACGACGGAGCACTCACGACGACGCTCGTCGGCGTGCTCGCAGAGCGCGAGCTGCCGGTCTCGCCGCTCGAGGCAACCGTGTTCGCGCTCGGGATACACGAGGACACCGGCTCCCTCACCTATCCCGGCGTCACGCGGCGGGACGCGGACGCGCTCGCCTGGTGTCTGCGGCACGGTGCGCAGCAGGACGTCGTCGCACGCTACCTCCACACGCCTCTCGGGGAGGGTGAGCGAACGCTCCTGGATGCTCTGCTCGGTTCGCTCGAGACCATCGAGGCCGGGGGCTTCGAGATCCTCCTCGCCGCGGTCTCCTGGCCGATGTACGTCGACGGGATCTCGAACCTGGCTCACAAGCTCGTCGACCTGACCGATTGCCGAGCGCTCGTCCTCCTCGTCGAGATGGACGGGCGGGTGTTTTGTGTCGTTCGGGCCCGAGTCGCCGAGCTCGACGCCGCCGCAGTGGCCCGGGAGCTCGGGGGCGGGGGCCATCCGCAGGCGGCTTCGGCGGTCTACCGCGGCCCGCTCGATGATGCACGCGCCGCCGCCGTAGCCGCGCTACCGGGCGCGCTCCGGAAGCCCTTGGCCGCCGTTGACATCATGTCGCGGCCACCGCGGTTCGTGGAGGCCGAGGACACGGTGGCGCACGCGATGGTGCTCTGCCAGCAGCATCGTCAGAGCGGCATGCTCATTGGGGAACCTCGTGCCCTAGTCGGCATCGTCACGCGCGAAGACCTGGACAAGGCCATCGGCCATGGGCTCTCCCACGCGCCGGTGAAGTCGGTGATGAGCTCGAGCGTCGTGACCTGCAGCCCGGAGACCCCGCTTGCAGAGCTGCACCGCCTCCTCGCCTCGACCGACGTGGGGCGCGTGCCTGTGGTCAGGGAAGGCGAAGTCATCGGAGTCGTCACGCGCAGCGATCTCCTGCGGGCGTTCGAGGAGCCCGTGGGCGTCGGCGAGGAGCGCCCTGAGGCTTCGATCGCGGAGCAGCTCGCCGGGCTGGAGCGGCTTGCACCCGTCTTCGAGGCCGTACAGGCCGTCAGTGAGGGATACGAAGGCGTCTACCTCGTTGGCGGCGCGGTCCGCGACGTCCTCATGGGCGAACCTAGCTTCGACGTCGACATCGCGGTCGAGGGAGACGGAATCGCGTTCGCCGACGCTCTCGCCGGCGCACTCGGCGGCAGGATCGTCCCGCACGAGAAGTTCGGGACGGCGATCGTGATCTCCGCCGACGGCGAGCGCGTAGACGTCGCGACCACGCGGACCGAGTTCTACGACTATCCGGCAGCTCTGCCGCGCGTCGAGCGGGCGTCGATCCGCCAGGATCTCTTCCGGCGGGATTTCACGATCAACGCGATGGCCGCCTCGCTTCGTGGCGAGGACTTCGGTCGGCTCGTCGACCCCTTCGACGGGCTCAGGGACCTCGAGCGCCGGGTCATACGCGTCCTCCACAACCTCTCGTTCATCGACGACCCGACACGCATCTTTCGTGCCATTCGCTACGAGAACCGGTACGGCTTTGCGATGGACGCCCATACGGTCGCACTCGCGCGGGCATGCGTCGAGATGGATCTCGTGGGCGAGCTCTCCTCCGCGCGGCTCAGGGACGAGCTTCAGGCCCTGCTCGGTGAGGCGCGCGTGGGCGAGTCCGTCCTTCGCCTGTCCGAGCTCGGGATCGACCGGGCCATCCATCCACATCTCACGGCAGACGAGGGGGCAGCGGAGCTGATCGAGAAGCTGGACGGTCTTCGGGCCCGCTACACGCCTGAGGTTCCGGCTTGGCGCCTTCGGCTGGCCGCGCTCGCTCGTACGCTTCCGCCCGACGAGCTCTACGACTGGTTTGCGCGCCTGAAGATCCGGCGGCGCGATGCCGACCTGATCGCAGACGCCGTCACGGTCGCGCCGAAGCTCAACCGGCTCCTCGAGGACGCTACCGAGCCGGCGGTCGTGTACGCGCTCGTCGCGCCACACGACCCGGACGGGGCGCTCTTCGCGCTGGCCGTGGCGACCGGGAGCGCGCGCGAGCGGCTCGAGCGGTACTTCGACGAGCTTCGCGGCGTCCGGCTCGAGATCTCCGGCGCCGATCTGGCCGAGCTCGGAGTCGGCGAGTCACCTCTGGTCGGCGCGATCCTGGAGGAGCTTCTACGCCGCAAGCTAAACGGCGAAGTCGAAGGGCGGGCGGCGGAGCTCGACGCGGCCCGGGAGCTCCTGGCCGCGGAGCCCGCGTGAACGACCTCGAGACCTTTCTGTACCTGCTGCCGGTCCTGCTCGCCAGCCTGACGCTCCACGAGCTGGCGCACGCCGTCGTCGCGACGCGACTCGGCGACCCGACGCCGCGCGAGCAGGGCCGCCTGACGCTGAACCCGCTCGTGCACATCGACCCACTCGGGACGATGATGTTCGCGCTTACGTACTTCCTCACCGGCTTCATCTTCGGCTGGGCGAAACCGGTCCTCGTCGATGCGCGCCGCTTCAGGAGGCCGAAAGAGTCGATGGCGCTCGTGGCTGCGGCCGGCCCGGCCGTGAACTTCCTGCTCGCACTGGGCTGCGCCGCAATAGGCACCCACGTCGACAACCTCGGCCCGAGGACCGTCGACGTGCTTGAGCTCGCCTTCGAGCTCAACATCATCCTGGGGCTCTTCAACCTGATCCCCATCCCACCGTTGGACGGTTCTCGAATCGTCGGGGCGGTGATGTCCAACGCCACGTATGCCAGGTGGGCGGCGCTCGACCAGTACGGGATGCTCGCGCTTTTCGCGATCATCCTGCTCTTCCAGAACGAGTTCTTCACGCTCTTCCAGAGCGCGTTCGACCGCTCGGCGGACGTGATGATCAGGATCGTCGGAGGATGAAGCTCTTCGAGTGGGAGGCGCCTGGGCCTTACCGGGTCGCGTTCTCAACCCGACTGGGCGGGGTGAGCGAGGGTCCGTACGCGTCGTTGAATCTCGGCGCGAAGACGGACGACGACTACGACCGGGTCTCCGAGAACCGGAGACGACTCTGTGCCGAGACGGGCGCTGACGCGACGACCGCCACGATGGGCTACCAGGTGCACGGCTCGAACGTGACGGAGGCGAATCCGAAAGGCGTCTTGGCGCCGACCGGATTCGAACACTGTGACGGCCTCTGGAGTGACCGGCCTGGCCAGGCAATGCTGCTCGTGACGGCAGACTGCGCCGCGGTCGCACTCTGCCGGTCGGACGGGGACCCGAGGCTCGCCCTACTGCACGTGGGCTGGAAGGGGCTGCTGGATGGAATCGTGCAAAGCGGCGCCTCCGCACTCGAGGGCGGAGAACTCGCCGCCGCCGTAGGACCGGCGATTGGACCCTGCTGCTACGAGGTGGGGGAGGAGGTAGCCGCTCCCTACCGCGAGCGTTTCGGCGCGGATGTCATGCGTGGCCGGAACCTTGACCTGCCGCTCGCCGTAGAGCGTGCCCTCGAGGAGGCGGGAATCGACTCCGTTGAGCACACAGACATCTGCACGGCTTGCCACCCGGAGCTCTTCTTCTCGCACCGCCGAGACAATGGCGTCACGGGCCGGCAGGGAGTGATCGGCTACGTCGCCTGAGGGGCTCCGCGAGCGCTACGAACGCCTCCGGGCCGAGATCGGGCCGGGCGTGCGCGTCGTCGTCGCGACGAAGTACGTCTCCGCGGACGAGATGGCGGAGCTCGCCGAGGCCGGGGTGGAAGTGGTGGGGGAGAACCGCCTCCAGGACCTGGTCGCGAAGCAGGAGCGGTGGGGCGACCGGTTCGAATGGCAGTTCATCGGTCAGCTCCAGTCGCGGAAGGCCCGGGAGGTGTCGACCCGGTGCACACTCCTTCACTCGCTCGACTCGCTCTCGGCTGCGCGCCGGCTCGAGATTCCGGCCCTGGTCGAAGTCAACCTCTCGGGAGAGGATTCGAAAGCCGGTGTCGCGAAGGGAGACCTGGCAGCCTTCCTGCACGAGGCGGGCGAGGCGGGTGCGGACATTCGCGGTCTTATGACCATGCCGCCGTTCACGGAGGATCCCGAGCGCTCTCGACCGTACTTCCGCGAGCTCCGGGAGCTGGCCCGGCAGCACGGTCTCACCGAGCTCTCGATGGGGACATCGCAGGACTACCGCATCGCCATCGAGGAGGGCGCGACGCTCTTGCGGGTGGGATCGAAGCTGCTCCGCGGGTAAGATTCTGGCCCGGCATGGGTGTCGCAGACGTCTGGAACCGCGCGCTCGTCTACTTCGGCATCGTCGAGGAGGACGAGTACTGGGACGAGGAGGCGTTCGACGCGGAGGACGAGCTCGAGCGCACGTATGGCGATCGCCCCAATGTGCGGCGCCTGAACACGCGGCGGGCTCGCGCGGAGGAGTTCGACGACTGGTCCGATCCCGAGACGCCGCCGGCCTCCCGGACGGCGGTCCTTCGGCCCTCACGTGGGCAGCGCCCCCCACTCGAGGCGGTGGCGTCCGCCTCCGTGCGCGTCCACCTGGTCGTTCCGCAGAGCTTCGCCGACGCCCAGGGGATCGCAGACAAGTACAAGGACACTGTCCCCGTGATCCTTAATCTCCAGAGCACCGACGCCGAGCTCTCGAAGCGCCTCATCGATTTCTCGAGCGGCCTCACGTACGCACTGAACGGGGGCATGCAGCGAATCGCCGACAAGGTCTTCCTCCTCACGCCGAGAAACGTCGAGGTCTCGGCGGAGGAGCGGGCGCGCTTGATCGAGCGCGGCTTCTTCAACCAATCCTAGAGTCGTAGGCCCGCCCGGCCGAGGGGCCGGGTAGGTTTCCTCCGTGCTTTTCGCGGATTCCTTCGATACGGCTGAGAGCTTCGTCTCGACGATCTTCGCCGTCTATCTCATCTGCATCATCGCCTACATCATCACGTCGTGGATCCCGCTTCCCTACAACGTTTGGTTGAGCCGGGTCCAGCGCTTTCTGTACGACGTGGTCGACCCGTATCTCAGGCTCTTCCGCCGCTTCCTGCCTCAGCTCTCGCTCGGCGGGCTCGGGCTCGACCTCTCCCCGATCGTGGCGATTTTCTCGCTCTACATCGTCCAGGCTCTCGTGCTGAAGGGAATTGACGCGCTGCGATGAAGTAGGCGGGTGCGATGTCACTCACGCCCGTTGAGATTCGCCATGTGAAGCTTGGCCGCCGCCTAGGCGGATACGACCGGCCGGCGACCGACGCTCTGCTCGTCAGGATCGCCGAGAGCTTTGAGGACGTCTGGCGCGAGCGAGCGGACCTTCGGGACGAGATCGAGCGCCTAGAGGGCGAGCTCGCCCGCTTCCGAGAGCTCGAAGTGCTCCTTCGGAACACGCTGGTCTCCGCCGAGCGCTCCGCAGACGAGCTCCGCGCGCAGGCCCATCGGGAAGCCGACGTGATTCTTGACGAGGCTCGCGTCAGGGCACGCGAGATCGGAGGCGGTGCAGAGAGCGAGCGAGAACGCGTTCGCGCCGACATCAGGAGACTAAAGAACGTAGAGGCACAGATGCGCGCCGAGTACCGTGCGTTCCTCGCCACCGCCCTCGATCGGCTCGAGGGCGACACAGAGGAGCGCGAGACGCCAGGGCAAGCGGCCTGAACGAACAGGGAGCCGCCTGCCCCTGGATATACTCGACCGGTGTCGCCTGCCCGCTCCCGGCTGCGTCTGCACGTCTCCCCGGGGGGGCGGGAGACACGCGTGCTCGGGCGTCATGGCGACGGTTGGAAGATGCGCGTAGCCGCTCACCCGGAGCGTGGGCGGGCCAACGAAGAGCTTCTACGGCATCTGGCCGAACGGCTCGATCTGCCTCGCGATCGACTCGAGATCGCCTCGGGCGCGGGATCTCGCCGGAAGACCGTTGCGCTGGCGGGCCTGGAGCAGGGTGAGGCCGAGCGGCGCCTCGCAGGGGAGGCGAGGTGACGTCCACTGATTACCGGGCGATCCTCCTCGAGGAGCGCGAGCGGGTCGAGCACTCCCTGAAGCTTCTCCATGTGGAGAGCCCCTCGTCGAACGGTGACGAGACGGACGAGGAGACGCCCGACACTCACGTGGGCGATGCAGCATCGATCACGCTGGCGCGCGAGATCGACAATTCACTCGAAAGCAGCCTGGGCCATGTTCGCGAGGCGATCGACCTCGCTCTGAAGCGAATCGAGGAGGGAACATTCGGAACGTGCACGAACTGCGGGAAGATGATCGCGGAGGCGCGCCTGGAGGCGATGCCGTACGCGACGAAGTGCATCGAGTGCAAGCGCCTCGAAGAGAGGGGTTGACCAACCCCGCTCCGCGGCTGATCGACGTTCGCGTCGGGTCGGCGACGGACGGTCGTGTCCCGATCTCGATGGCCGCTCGGTCGCTCTCGGCACAGCCGTTCCACTGGCTCGCCCTCTTCGCCGTCGCGTTCGCCGCGCTGGTCGCCGACCAGCTCACGAAGCAGCTCGTCGTCACACAGCTCGCCCTCGGGCAATCCTTTCACGTCGCGGGCCCGCTCGAGATTCACCATGTCAGGAACTCTGGCATCGCATTCGGCATCTTCTCGACCTGGGCTTCTGCGGTCACGATCCTGACTGCGGTCGCGATCGCCTGGATGGTCGGCTACTTCGCAAAGGCGGGGGCCCGCCATCCGATCCTCCCGGTTGCGCTCGGGTTCCTGATCGGCGGGAGCCTCGGCAACCTGGTCGACCGCGTCCGGCTAGGTCATGTCACCGACTTCCTAGACGTCAGCTTCTGGCCGGCGTTCAACCTTGCAGACACGTTCATCGTCCTGGGCGTGGTCATCCTGATGGCCACGATCATCTCGGCCGAGCGCTCGCCGCGGAAGCTGCGCCGGCGTCTACCCAGGACGAACGGGTAGGTGCCGCGAAGAGCCCTCGTCGTGCCGCCCGAGGCGGCCGGCGAGCGGCTCGACCGCTTCCTCGGGGCTCTCGACGACGTTGGCTCGCGCGCGGCCGCCGAACGGCTGCTCGACGCGGGCAAGGTTTTGGTCGACGGTGCGAGGCGCCCAAAGAGCCACCGGCTCACGGCTGGAGAGCCGATCGAATTCGAGGCGCCCAAGCGTGAGTCAAGTGCCCTCGAGCCAGAGAATCTCGACGTGCGCGTTGTCTGGGAGGATGAGCACCTGCTCGTCGTCGACAAGCCGGCTGGAGTCGTCGTGCACCCCTCGGCCGGCCACCGCTCGGGGACGCTCGTTCACGGCCTCCTCGCACACGACATCGCCGGAGGCCGGGACGCCGGCCGGCCCGGGATCGTCCATCGTCTCGACCGGGACACCTCGGGGCTTCTCGTCGTCGCCCGCTCCGAGGAGGCTCATCGCAGGCTGCAGCGTCTTCTGAGAAGCCGGAAGCTCGCGAGGGAGTACCTGGCTCTGGTGAGAGGACGGCCGCGCTCACGGGAGGGGCGGATAGAGGCGCCGATCGGCCGCGACCGCCACGATGCGACGCGGATCTCCCTCGACTCGGCCGCTCCCCGTGACGCGATCACGCACTTCGACGCGATCGAGCTCTTACGGGCCCATACCCTGCTCCGGGTGCGGCTCGAGACGGGGAGGACGCACCAGATCCGGGTGCACCTAGCGGCGATCGACCTCCCGGTCTCCGGCGACCCGCTCTATGGCGTCAAAGGCGACCTCGGGCTCGAGCGCCAATTCCTGCATGCCGCACAGCTTGCCTTCCCGCATCCGTTCGGAGACGAGCCGGTCGAGGTGGAGTCCGCTCTGCCGGCCGACCTGGCCGACGCGCTCGACCGTGCTCGGGCCTAGGCCGCTCGGGCCGTCTTCGACTCGTAGAGGCGCCGGTCAGCTAGGCCGAAGAGCTGCTCCGGGCCGACGCAGCCGTCGGCCAGAGTGGCCGCCCCTGCGCTGACCGACAGCTCGGCCGGCATGCCCTCGTGCAAGCGGTCGAGGAAGGCTCCCGCCGAGCTCTGATCCGCCTGCAGGAGCAAGGCGCCGAACTCGTCGCCCCCGAGCCGCCCGACTGCGTCCGTCTCGCGAACCGTCTGCACGAGCGCCCGCCCGAAGGCTCGCAGCAGCCGGTCACCTTCCTGGTGCCCTTCCGTATCGTTCGTCACCTTGAAGTGGTCGAGGTCGAGAAGCACGAGGGCAAGCCGGCCCCGGTAGCGCTGCGCACGCGCGAGCTCCCGGCCGACGAGGTCGTGGAAGGCCCGATGATGCAGGAGTCCCGTCAGGGGGTCCCGCCGCGCCAGCTCGGCCAGGCCGCCCGTGACCTGCCCGAAGTAGAGAAGCAGGCAGTGGTCGAGTGTTTGGCGAGCCCCGCGCTCGCCATGCCGCTCGAGCACGCGGCCGAGGGCGAGGAGCTCTGCGACGACCTCCGCCTGGCCCAGACCGAGCCCCTCGCGCTCGCGGGCGTAGTCCGCCGCGAGCTCAGCCGGGTCGCCGCCTGCATCGAGGGCGGCGATGAACGACGGTAGCGTCCCAAGCTGCCCCAGGCGGCCCAGGCGGGCGAGCGAGGGTGCGCCGCCTTCGCGGAGCGCCTCGTCGACGGTCTCGACCGCAAGATCCCACGCAGATGCCCTCAGAACTCCGATGCCGCCAGGGTACGGACCGGGTCGGCTAGAATACAGCGGTTTTTGTCTCCTACCCGGCGGAATCCGGGCGGGTGGCGGTGCCGGGGTTGACCTCGGTTCCACTCGTCTCCACCGGCTTTTCCACTCAACCGAGGAGGATCTGAACGTGTCCGTCGTCTCGATGCGCGAGCTCCTGGAGGCCGGGGTGCACTTCGGCCACCAGACTCGGCGCTGGAACCCCAAGATGCGCCGCTTTCTCTTCACCGAGCGCGGCGGCATTTACATCATCGACTTACAGCAGACCCTGTCGCTGCTGGAGCAAGCCCATGCATTCGCCCGGAACATCGCCGAGCGCGGGGGATCCGTCCTCTTCGTGGGTACGAAGAAGCAGGCGCAAGATTCAGTTGCCGAGCAGGCGAAACGCGTGGGGATGCCGTACGTGAACCACCGCTGGCTAGGCGGACTGCTCACGAACTGGCGCACGATCTCGGAGCGCCTGGAACGACTCCACGAACTCCGGCGTCGAAAGGACGAGGGACAGCTCGACCTGCTTCCGCCCAAGGAGCGCATCGCCATGGAGGGCGAGCTCGAGAAGCTGGAGGCGAACCTCGGCGGCGTGGCGGACATGAAACGCCTGCCCGACGCGGTCTTCGTGGTCGACCTGAAGAAGGAGCAGCTGGCAATCCGCGAGGCACGCCGGCTCGGTCTGCCGGTAATCGGGCTCGTGGACACAAACTGCGACCCGGATGACGCCGACTATGTGATTCCCGGGAACGACGACGCGATCCGATCCTGCGGTCTGATCGTAAAGGTGCTCGCGGACGGGATCGCCGCCGGGAAGAGCCTCGTCACCGAAACGGAAATCTCTCAGACGAACGGCCGCGTCGAGGATCCAGTGGGCGTGCCGGATGTCGAGCCTTCGGCTCCGGAGCCGGAGGAGGCCTCGACCGAAGCGGCGGCTGAGCCTCAGCCGGAGCCCGCGGCCGAAGCCGTCCCAGATCTGCCGGAGCCGAGCGCGGGCGCCGTCGCCCAGGCGGAGTCTGAGGGCAGCCCGGCGTGACCGAGATCAGCGCCAAGCTCGTCAAGGAGCTCCGAGACATGACCGGCGCCGGGATGATGGAATGCAAGCGGGCTCTGGTCGAGACGGGCGGAAACGTCGAGGAAGCACAACGACTTCTCCGGGAGAAGGGAATGGCCTCAGCTGGAAAGCGCGCAGGCCGGGAGACGACCGAGGGCAAGGTGCTCGCCGACGTCGAGGACAGCCGCGGAGCCATGGTCGCCGTCGGATGCGAAACCGAGCCCGTATCGAAGAATGAGGACTTCCTGCGCTACGCCCGACGGGTTCTGGAGGTCGTCAGCGAGCAGGGGCCCGATGCAGTCGCCGAGCTGGAGGAGGAGCGCCTCGCACTCATCGCTCGGATCGGTGAGAACATCGCCGTTCGCGGGGCGGCGCGGATGCAATCCGTGAACGGAGAGGTGCTGGAGGCGTACGTCCACCGGCCTGCCGAGAAGATCGGGGTGCTGCTCCGGCTCGCCGGCGGGGACCGGGACCTGGCGCGCATGCTTGCCCAGCACATCTCGTTCGCGAACCCGCAGTACGCGTCGCGCGACGAGGTACCCGACGACGCGATCGCCGGCGAGCGCGCGATCTACGAAAAGCTTCCTGACGTGGTCACGAAGCCCGAGCACGTGCGGCCGAAGATCGTTGAGGGGATGCTGGGCAAGCGCTTCTTCGCGGAGGTCGTCCTCGCCGACCAGCCGTGGATTCACGAGACGTCCATGACCGTGGGGAAGGCCCTCGAGGAGCGAGGCGCTGAGGTCCGCGAGTTCGTGCGCTTCGCCCTGGCAGCGTGAGCGCCCACGCAGAAACCGGCGTCCTCGGAGAGCCCGCCACGGGAGGCGCAGCCTTCGGGCGTATCCTCCTGAAGCTCTCCGGAGAAGCCCTGATGGGGGGCAGGGACTACGGAATCGACCCGGCGCGGATCAAATCGATCTCGCACGAGGTGAAGCAGGTTCACGACCTTGGGGTCGAAGTCGCGCTCGTCCTCGGCGCCGGCAACATCTACCGCGGGATCGAGGCAGCGGCAGAAGGCATGGATCGTGCCACCGGCGACTACGCGGGCATGCTCGCGACCCTGCTCAACTGCCTGGCCGTCCAGGACGCGCTCGAACGGCTCGGGATCCACACACGTGTTCTCTCGGCCATAAACGTGAGCGAGGTGGCAGAGCCATACATCCGGCGGCGAGCCATGCGGCACCTCGAGAAGAAGCGCGTGGTCATCTTCGCTGCTGGGACGGGCAACCCGTTCTTCACGACCGACACGGCGGCCGCGCTACGCGCGCTCGAGGTGGGCGCGGAAGCGCTTCTGATGGGGAAGAACGGTGTCGACGGGGTCTACGACGGAGATCCGCAGGTGGATTCGAGCGTGAGCTTCCTCGCCGAGCTCACGCACCGCGAGGCACTCGAGCGCGGCCTCAAGGTCATGGATACGACCGCTCTCTCGCTCTGCATGGACAATGGCCTTCCGATCTACGTCTTCGGCCTCGACGACGCGGCGAACATCGAGCGCGTCGCCAGGGGCGAGCGAGTCGGCACGATCATCTCGACCCCCCGGAGGAGCGCATGATCGACGATCTTCTGAAGGATGCCGACCGGCGTATGGACAAGTCCGTCGAGGCGGCAGCCCACGAGTTCACGACGGTGCGAACGGGCCGCGCGTCGGCCGGTCTTCTCGATCGCATCGAGATCGACTACTACGGGCAGAAGACGCCCCTGAAGCAGCTCGCAACGGTGAACGTCCCCGAACCCCGGCTTCTGACCGTCCAACCCTACGACCCCGGCTCGCTGAAGACGATCGAGCGGGCGATCCAGGAGTCGGATCTCGGCCTGACGCCCTCGAACGACGGCAAGGTGATCCGCTTGCCGATCCCGCAGCTCACAGAGGAGCGCCGCAAGGAGCTCGTCAAGGTCGTCCGACACCTCGCCGAAGAGGGGCGAGTCGCGGTCCGGAACATCCGCCGGGACGTCATGCACGACCTGAAGGAGCTCGTCAAGGAGGGGGACGTCGGAGACGACGAAGAGCGGCGAGCAGAGGAGCGGGCGCAGAAGCTGACGGACGACCATGTGAAGCGGATCGACGAGCTCCTGAAGCGCAAGGAAGACGAGATCATGGAGGTTTAGATGGTCGATCGACAACTATCACGCCCTCGGATGGCGGCCCGCCCCCGCGGGCATGCCAACTGCCGACCGACCATCTAGCCCTCGGGCTCCTTCCCGCCGGCGATGAGCCTCCTGACCAAGCTGCGGACGCTGCGGAGCCTGAAGCCGCTCCGCGAAGGCGATCTTCCCGAGGTCGCGCGCTCGATCGCGATCATCATGGACGGAAACGGTCGCTGGGCCCGCAGGCGGCACTTGCCCGTGGCCGCCGGGCATCGTGCCGGGACGCGGGCGCTGCGGAGGACCGTCGAGGCTTCAATTGACCTCGGCATCGAGTCCCTCTGCGTCTACGCGTTCTCGACCGAGAACTGGTCGCGTCCGCCGGCCGAGGTCGAGTCACTCATGGAGATCTTCATCGAGACGATCGAGCGCGAGCTCCCCGACCTCGTGGAGCAGGGCGTCCGGGTGCGGTTCATCGGCCGGCGCGACCGGGCCACGCCCGCCCTCCGTCGGAAGATGGCCGAGCTCGAGGACGACACGCTCTCGAACGACCGTCTGAGCCTCTGGATCGCCTTCGACTATGGCGGTCGGGACGAGGTCGTCGAGGCGACGCGACGGCTCGTCGAGGACGGAGTCGACTCGAGGGACGTGGACGAGAACGCCATCGCATCACGGCTCTACGCCCCCGAGATGCCCGAGCCCGACCTCCTCATCCGAACGTCCGGGGAGCTACGCGTCTCGAACTTCCTCCTCTGGCAGCTCGCCTATACGGAGCTCGTGTTCGTGGAGACGCTCTGGCCGGACTTCGGCGAGCGCCACCTGCGGCAGGCGCTCGGAGAGTACGCCGGTCGTCGCCGGCGCTTCGGCGGCAGGTAGAGCAGTCAGCATGAGCGTCCCTCGCCTCCGCCTTACTCCAGTAGGGGAAACGATGTTTCCCCAACGAGCCCCCTTCTTTGACCGGGTGGAGGAACCTCCCGGTTCCCCCACACCCCTTCCAGACGCTCATAGGCCAACGGCTGACCTATGAGCTCGTTTGTCTCGCGAGCCGTCGTTGCGCTGACGGGCTTGCCCCTCGTCCTCGGCGCGGCCTACCTGGGCGGCTGGTTTCTCTTCGCGATCGCAGCCTGCGCCGCGCTCGTCGCGCTGCACGAGCTCTACCGGCTCGCCCGGCCTCTCCGCCCGCTCGTCCTGGCCGGCTACGCCGGAGCGGTGACTGCACTCGCCGGAGCCGAGCTGGGCGGCGGCGAGTGGATGCTTGCAGGGTTCCTCGTCACCTTCCCGCTCGCGTTCGTCTTCGCGGCGATCGCGGAGACGAGGCAGTCCGCGACCGTCGCGGTTGCGACGACGGTGCTCGGTGCGGCCTGGGTGGGATTCGGGCTCGGCCACCTGGTCCTGATCAGGGAGCTCGACGAGGTCGGGGTCGAGGCGATCCTGACCGTGCTCGTGACCGTCTTCGCGATTGACACGTTCGCCTACGCAGGCGGACGGCTCGCAGGCAGGCACCGAATGACGCCCGTGATGTCGCCGAACAAGACCTGGGAGGGCTTCGTCTTCGGCGCGGTAGCAGGCATCCTGGCAGCGTTCTTCGCCCTCTACTCGAGCGAGGTCTACGGGAGCTGGCGCGGCCTCGTCCTGGGCGCCGCACTGGTCGCGGCATCCACGGTGGGCGACCTCTTCGAGTCGCTCGTCAAGCGCGACCTCGGGGCGAAGGACACGGGCCGCCTCCTGCGCGAGCACGGAGGTGTTCTCGACCGCGTCGACAGCCTCCTTTTCGCCGCACCCGCCGCGTACTACGTACTCGTCGCCCTTGGCTAGACCTCGAGCGGCTCCCCGACCCAGCGGAACCCGAGCGCGCGAATGGCGCCGGCGTCGATGAGGGTCTCCTCGAGCGCCTCACTCGCCACTCCGCCGAGCGTCCGGTGGAGGTAGGGGGTCCGCTCGAATCGAAGCTCGCGAAAACATCGACTCAGGCTCGTCCGCATCGCCTCTCCCGTGTGGAGGCCACGGTGCTCATCCTCCCAGGCTGCGAGCGCATCGTCGAGAGAGCGAGGCACGTCGTCGAGCCGCCCGGCAGCCTGGAGGGCGAGCTCCTGGCCGACGTACCAGTCGGCGGTGTCCGGATCCATCCGCTCCCAAGCAAAGTCGACGAGGATCAGGCGCCCGGCGGGTCGCACGAGGCTCTGAATGCGCCCGACCGCGGCATCGAGATCGTGGATGTGGTGAAGCGAGCGGCTTGCGACGACGGCATGGAACGCACCGGACTCGTCAAGCTGCTCCAGGGTCGTCTGCCTGAAGATCGGTCCCTCCGGAGCCTCGGGGTCGATCGCGAGCACGTCGTATCCCGCTTCGGAGATCTCGAGAGCGAGCTCGCCGGCACCACACCCGATCTCGAGCACGCGAGCCGGCGAAGGCGGAAGCTCCCCGAGCACGAAGGCGTCGTCCATGGCCCGTATCGTGGCACTGGAGGCACAACCCGCGTCTCTACACTGGCTGCATGAAGCGCGTCGCCCTACTCGGGGCCACTGGGTCGATCGGCACGCAGGCACTCGAGGTCGTCGGCGCCCACCCCGAGCTCGAGCTCTGTGCCGTGGCCGTGGGCTCGCAGGCGGACGAAGCGCGGCGGATCGCAAGCGAGCACGGCGTCCGGCACGTGTCGATCGGCGGCGACCCGCCCCTGGACGAGCTCGTCAGGGCCAGCAAGCCCGACGTCGTACTGAACGCCGTCATGGGATTCGCCGGGCTCCCGGCGACGCTGGAGGCGCTCGAGCGCGGTATCGACCTCGCCTTGGCCAACAAGGAGAGTCTCGTCGCGGCCGGGTCGCTCGCGCTCGCCGCCAAGGAGCGGGGAGGAGGACGGATCCTGCCCGTCGACAGCGAGCACTCGGCCGCATTCCAGTGCCTCGAAGGTCGGGCCGGGGAAACGATCCACTCACTCGTTCTCACCGCCTCGGGGGGCCCCTTTCGGGGGCGTAGTCGAAGCGAGCTCGCTGACGTCACGCCGGCCGAAGCGCTTGCGCACCCGACCTGGAACATGGGCCCAAAGATCACCGTCGACTCGGCGACGCTCATGAACAAGGGCCTGGAGCTGATCGAGGCGCATTTTCTTTTCGGCGTCGAGTTCGGTCGGATCGAGGTCGTCGTCCACCCGACCTCCGTCGTGCACGCCCTCGTCCGTTTCCGCGACGGGGCCTCGCTGGCCCATCTGGGCTACCCGGACATGCGCGTCCCGATCTCGTATGCGCTGACGTACCCGGAGCGAGCGGCGACCCCGGTCGAGCCATTCGACCTCGCGTCCGGCCTCATCCTCGAGTTCTCTGCGCCCGACGAGGACGCGTTTCCGTGCCTCGGGCTTGCGCGGGCGGCGGGGGAGGAGGGCGGCACCGCTCCCTGCGTTCTGAACGCCGCCAACGAAGTCGCGGTGGCTTCCTTCCTGGACGGCCAGCTTTCCTTCCTTGGCATCCCGGACGTGGTCGAGCGAACGCTCTCGACTGTTGAGACCGGACCGGCCGAGACGCTCGCCGAACTCGTGGCGATCGACGCCGAAGCCCGCCGCGTCGCGAGCGCGTTGACCCGGGAGCTCGTCCACTGAGCATCTTCGTTTCGATCGCGGGTCTCGCCTTTCTGATCGTGATCCACGAGGCCGGCCACTTCCTGATCGCGCTTGCCGTCAGGATGCGGCCGCGTCGGTTCTACCTCTTCTTTCCGCCTGCGATCGTGAAGAAGGTCCACAACGGGATCGAATACGGGATCGGAGCGATCCCGCTCGGTGGGTACGTGAAGATTCCCGGAATGCACAAGCCTGCGGAGCGTGACCTCGAGGTCGCGCTCGCGCGTGCGCTCGAGGAGGCGCCGTGGCTCGAACGCGAACTCGAGCCCGTCAAGAGCGCGCTCACCGCCGGCCGGTTCGAGGAGGCACGCAAGCTTCTGCCCGAGCTCGAAGCTGGGGCGGACCGGGCCCAGCTCTCGGAGCCCGCCGCGCGCGCGGCGAAGCGCGGCCTCACCGATGTCGCAGACGCCCTTTCGAGCGACGCCTACTGGCGCGCGCCCGCCTGGAAGCGCATTGCCGTCATTTTCGCCGGTCCAGGCACCAACCTCGTGTTCGCCGTGCTCATGCTCGCGATCGTCTTCATGCTCGGCGTTCCCGACGAGCGCACGCGGACAGTCGACCAGATCACATCGGGGTCACCGGCCGCGAGCATCGGCCTCTCACCAGGCGACGAGATCGTGGCGGTAGAAGGCCGGCCGACCCGGAGCTTCGAAGCGGTCTCCCGAGAGATTCGAGGGAGCAGCGGCAGGCCGATCACGCTGACGGTGCTGCGCGACGGCAGGAAGATCTCGCTCGGGCCGGTTCGGGCGCAGAAGGCCGAGGACGGCCGTTATGTGATCGGGTTCGTCCCGGGCCTCGAGTACAGACGCTACGGGCCCATCGATGCAACCTGGCAGGCGACCACGAAGACCTGGGAGGTGACGGCTGCCATCGGCGGGTCGCTGGGCCGGATCGTGACGGGATCCGGGCGGGACGAGCTCTCGAGCCCGGTTGGGATCGTCCAGGGTTCGAGCCAGGCGCTCGACCTCGGCTTCCGGTACTACCTCGGAGTTCTCGCGCTGATCAGTCTCTCGCTAGCGCTCCTGAACCTGCTCCCGCTCCTGCCGCTGGACGGGGGCCACATCGCCTTCTCCATCCTCGAGAAGCTCCGGGGCAGGGCGATCCCGCGAGAAGCGTACGAGCGCTTTTCCGCGGTCGGGATCGCGCTCGTCCTCATGCTCTTCTTCATCGGCCTCTCGAACGACATCGGACGACTGGGCGGGACCTAACCCTCGCTAGACTCGGTGTTGCATGGCCAGCGAACGCCAGATCAGGGTCGGAGGGGTCGCAATCGGCGGCGGCGCGCCTGTCGTCGTTCAGTCGATGACCTTGACGAAGACGCACGACGTCGACGCGACCGTGGCTCAGATAGCTGCCCTCACCTCGGCCGGGTGCGAGCTCGTGCGCGTCGCTGTGCCGAAGCTCGAGGACGCGGAGGCGCTTCCGAAGATCGTCTACCTGAGCCCCGTCCCAATCATCGCGGACATCCACTTCAACGCTTCACTCGCACTGAAGGCCATCGAGGCCGGCGTGGCCTCCGTCCGCATCAACCCGGGCAACATCGGCGGCGCCGACAAAACGGAGCGCGTCGTCCGCGCGGCGAAGAAGGCGGGAATCCCGATGCGTATCGGCGCGAATTCCGGCTCGCTGCCCAAGCACCTGGTTGAGCTCGCGCAGGAGGACACTGCCGCAGCCCTGGTCGAGGAGGCGCTGGAGCAGGTTCGGATCCTCGAACGCATGGAGTACTACGACTTCAAGATCTCCGTCAAGTCGAGCTCGGTGCCGACGATGATCCGGGCGTACCGGATGCTCTCCGAGCGCGTTCCCTATCCACTCCACCTCGGCGTCACGGAAGCGGGCACGCCGTTCTCCGGCTCGATCAAGAGCGCGGTGGGGATGGGTGCGCTCCTCATGGACGGAATCGGCGACACGATGAGGGTTTCCCTCACGGCCGATCCGGTGGAGGAGGTCAAGGTCTGCTGGGAGATTCTGAAGGCGCTCGGGCTCCGCGAACGTGGGCCCGTCATGATCGCCTGCCCCTCCTGCGGCCGCGACAACGTCGGGGTCTGGAACCTCGCCGAGAAGGTCGAGGAGCGCCTCCAGGCGTACCCACAGGCATTCGAGGTGGCAGTGATGGGTTGCGCCGTGAATGGCCCGGGGGAGGCCGGCGATGCCGACTTTGGAATCGCAGGCGGACGGGAGATGGGCTTTCTCTACGCCCACGGGCGAGTGCTCAAGAAAGCTCCGTCGGACGTGCTGATCGATGAGCTGTTCGCCGAGATCGACCAGTGGATCGAAGGCGGCATGGTGCGGCCCAAACGGCTCAAGCTCGCCAAGCCGGCCGCGCTGATGATGGCCGAAGCCGCTCAGCGTCCGTAGATGCGCGCCTCCGAGCTCTTCATCCCGACGCTCCGGGAGGATCCCGGGGATGCCGAGGCGGCGAGCCACCGCCTGCTCGTTCGCGGCGGCTTCATCCGCCAGGTCGCAGCAGGGCTCTGGACCTTTCTGCCGCTCGGCTGGCGCGTGCACCAGAAAGCAGTCCAGATCGTGCGCGAGGAGATGGACGCGATCGGCGGCCAGGAGATGCTCTGCCCCGTCCTCACGCCCGCCGAGCTCTGGCAGGCGAGCGACCGCTACGGCATCCCGGAGCTCTTCAAGCTGGAGGACAGGGCCGGACGGCAGTTCGTCCTCCCGCTCTCACACGAGGAGACGATGACCTTTCACGCGCGTGAGCTCCAGTCCTACAAGCAGCTGCCCCAGATCTGGTACCACTTCGCGACCAAAGACCGGGACGAGCCGCGGCCGCGGGGCGGGCTCCTCAGGGTGCGGGAGTTCATCATGAAGGACGCCTACAGCTTCGACCGCGACGAGGAGGGCCTCGACCGAAGCTTCCAGGCTCACGCCGGCGCCTACAGGCGCATCCTCGAGCGAGCCGGGATCGAGTTCTACGAGGCCGAAGCCGAGTCCGGGATGATGGGCGGAAGCGAGAGCACCGACTACCTCGCCCCTGCGGAGAGCGGTGAGAACACGCTGGTCACCTGTGAGAACGGGGATTACGCGGCCGACCTCGAGATCGCTCGCGGAATCCCCCGAGCCGCCGAGTTCCCCGAGCGGCTCGGCGCGCCCGAGGAGGTCGAGACTCCCGGAGTGACGACGATCGAGGCGCTCGCGGAGCTTCTTTCGGTCGATTCGGGTGCGACGTCGAAGGCGATGCCCGTGGTCGTCGACGGCCGCGTCGTGCTGGGCCTGCTCCGTGGGGACGACCGGCTCGAGGAGGCGAAGCTCGCGGGGGTGCTCGGAGCGGACTACCGGCCGGCGACTGAAGACGAGATCCGGCAGGCGTTCGGCGCCGACCCTGGCTCGCTCGGACCGGTCGGGTTCTCGGGGGAGATCCTGGCGGATGAGGCGCTCCGCGAAGGTCAGTTCGTCGCCGGCGCAAACCGGACCGGCTGGCACTTGCGCGGCGTCGAGCAGGGGCGCGACTTCGAGGCCCGCTTCGCCGACCTCCGGCAGGCAAAGGAAGCCGACGCCTGTCCCAAGTGCGGCGGGCCGCTTCGGTTCCAGACCGCGATCGAGGTGGGGCACATCTTCAAGCTCGGCACGCGCTACTCCGTCCCGCTCGGCGCCAAGTATCTCGACGAGTCGGGCCAGGAGCATCCGTTGGTGATGGGGAGCTACGGGATCGGGCCGGGCAGGATGGTGGCGGCCGCCGTCGAGCAGCACCACGACGAGCACGGGATCTCCTGGCCTCGCTCGCTCGCCCCCTACGACATCCACGTGGTCGCGATCGGCTCGGATGGCAGCGAGGCGCTGGACACCGCCGAGAGCCTCGCGGGCGAGCTCGAGGCCGCCGACCTCTCCGTCCTCCTCGACGACCGCGACCGGCGCCCCGGCGAGAAGTTCGCCGACGCCGACCTGCTCGGCTGTCCGGTGCGCGTGACGGTGGGAAAGAAAACCCTGGAAGACGGCAAGGTCGACGTCCTGCGGCGCGAAGACCGTTCCGAGGAACGCATCTCGCTCGCCGACGCGCCGGGGCGGATCGGTGGGATGCTGTAGCCCGTGGCCAGGAAGCGGAGGTTCAGCGAGGAGCCCTTCGGGGCGACGATTCAGGCACTCATGGCGCAGACCGGAACCACCTACCGCGGGCTAGCCGACAGTACAGGGCTCTCCGCCGGTTACCTGAACCACCTCGTCCATGGCAACCGGCCGGTCCCCTCCGACGATGTCATCGCCGCACTCGCGAAGGCGCTCGGCGTCGAGCCAGAGCACTTCCGCGAGTACCGGATCCGCGTCATCACCGAGCGCCTCGACTCCATGCCGGATCTGGTCGACCGCCTCTACCGGCGGCTCGGCGCCTAGTTGATTTTCCCGCACTTTGCGGAGACCTTCGAGGCGACCTTCGAACGCTGCCCTGAACCGCGTATCGAGTTCTGTAAGCTGACTGTAAGGAGGCCGCGAGCGGGATTTAGGGGAGTCCCGGCTGGGCCGCCTAGGTGCGAGATATCCACAGAATCCACAGGAACGGTGGAACACTTTTGGACGGACCCGAGCGGATCGCCAAGAACCACATCCCCGAGCGGGAGGCGCTCCCGCTTCCCCCGGGTGAGTTCGTTTCCGCAGACCACCAGTCGGACTGCGCACGCTTCCTCGCGGAGCTCCGGCGCCGTGCAGATCTGACGGCCGAGGTCAAATGGACGCTCCGCGGCGAGGAGCACTAACCCCGGCGGCGAAGCTCATCCTCCGATGTCTCTACGATTTGCGGCGGCACACCTTGAGGGAGAGCGAATGACCGAACCGAACGAAGTCGCGGCAAGTCCTGGGCAGGAGCAGTCGGAGCGCGAGACGGTGACCGACCCGAACGAAGTCGGGTCCGGTCCCGGCCAGGAACAGTCCGAGGGGGAGTCGTCAGTCGCCGGCGAGCTGAACATCGGTCCGAGGGTCACGGCCGTCTTTACCGCAGCCGAGAGGGCGGCGCAGCACATCGTCACCATGGCGCGCGAGGAGGCCGACGACCTGCGCCGGCGAGCCGAGGCCGAGGCCGAGTCGCTCCTTAGCCAACGCCGCTATCAGGCGGAAGAGGAGGCCTCGCGTCGCATTGCGGACGCGCAGGCACAAGCCGATCAGATCCGCGCGGCCGCCGAAGAGGAGGCCCGCCAGATCGAGGAGGCCGCACACCGGCGCGAGCTCCGGATCAGGGAGGAGACAAGGCTCCTCGAGGAGCGGGTCGAATGGGCCCGCGAGGGTCTCCGCGAAGTGGCCGAGCGGATCCGAGACACCGAAATGGAGCTCGGCGACCTTCCCGTGGCGGCGCCGCGGGGCGAGCGAAGACCGAGCAGGCCCAGCGCCGGCCCTTCCTAGCGGCTGCGGGTATCGTGTGCCCGAAGCGGGGCGTGGCGCAGCCTGGTTAGCGCGCGTGTCTGGGGGACACGAGGTCCCGAGTTCGAATCTCGGCGCCCCGATCCAAGAAGCCCTGTTTTGCGGGGCTTCTTTGTTTTGACGGACGGGCCGACGCCGCGACGCGCTCTGGATCCATCCCTTGAGCAGGATGGGGGATGGGGGTCCGGTGAGACGCTGCGACATTCTTTAGAGAACGCACAAGGGAGGGAGCGGATGGGCTGCTGCGTGTTGGGTTTCCAGGAGATCGACCAGACGCAGGTCGCGGTCGTTGGCGGCAAGGGCGCGCACCTGGGGGAGCTTTCGCGGATCGATGGCCTCCGCGTGCCGACCGGCTATTGCGTGACGACGGACGCCTTCCAGCGGATCATGGCGGAAGCGCCGTCGATCGACGATCGGCTCGATCGGCTGTCGCGCCTCGAGCCGGACGACCGGGAAGCGATCCGCGCGCTCAGCGCGGAGATCCGCCGGACCATCGAAGGGATCGCCATCCCCGACGATCTGGCAGCGGCGATTACCCGGGCGCTCGCCCGGCTCGGCGAGCACGCCGCCTACGCGGTCCGATCCAGTGCGACGGCGGAGGACTTGCCGACGGCCTCCTTCGCGGGCCAGCAGGACACGTACCTGAACGTGGTGGGGCCGGCGGCGATCCTCCAGCACGTCAGCCGGTGCTGGGCCTCGCTCTTCACCGAGCGGGCCGTGACCTACCGCCTGCGGAACGGCGTGGACCACCGGAAGGTACACATGGCCGTGGTCGTGCAGCAGATGGTCTTCTCGCAGGCGGCCGGCATCCTTTTTACGGCCGACCCCGTCACGGGCAACCGGAAGGTCGCCTCCGTGGAGGCCAGCTTCGGCCTAGGCGAGGCCCTGGTCTCCGGCCTGGTCAACGCGGATGTCTACAAGGTGCGGAACGGCGAGGTCGTCGCCAAGGCGGTTGCCACCAAGCGGCTGGCCATCCACGCCTCGCCGGCAGGGGGGACGCAGGAACAGGCGATCGAGCCGGAGCGGCAGGAGCAGCCAGCGCTGACGGATGCGCAGGTCGTGCGGCTCGCGCAGCTGGGCCGGCGGATCGAAGCGCACTTCGGCCGCCCCCAGGACATCGAATGGTGCCTGGCCGACGATGGCTTCCAGATCGTCCAGAGCCGGCCGATCACCACGCTGTTCCCCATCCCCGCGGCCGACGATGGAGAGAACCACGTCTACGTCTCCGTCGGTCATCAGCAGATGATGACCGACGCCATGAAGCCCCTGGGGCTCTCGTTCTGGCAGCTGACGACCCCTCGGCCCATGGCCGAGGCCGGCGGGCGGCTGTTCGTCGACGTCACTCAGATCCTGGCCTCGCCCGCGAGCCGCGCCAGCCTCCTCGAGCTCATGGGGAAGTCCGATCCGCTGATCAGGGACGCGGTGCAGACCATCCTCGAACGCGACGGCTTCATCCGGTCGCACCCGGATGAGGGTCCCGCCTGGACGCCACCCGGCGGCGGGTCAGCACCGATCGAGACCGATCCGGCCATCGTCACCGGGCTGATCGAGCACAACCAGGCTTCCATCGCCGTCTTGAAACGCGACATCCAGACGTTGTCCGGACCGGCACTGCTCGACTTCATCCTGGCCGACATCCCGGAGATGAGGAAGATCCTGTTCGATCCGCGGAGCCATCAGGTCTACATGCGGGCGATGGAGGCCTCGTGGTGGTTGAACGAGCAACTCGAGCTGTGGCTGGGCGAGAAGAACGTGGCCGACACGCTCACGCAGTCCGTCCCCCACAACGTCACATCGGAGATGGGTCTCGCGCTCCTGGACGTCGCGGACGTGATCCGCCCGCATCCGGAGGTGGTGGCCTTTCTGCAACATGTCGAGGACGAGGGCTACCTGGACGACCTCGCCGAGCTGGCGGGCGGGCGCGACGCGCGGGACGCCATCTGCGCCTACCTCGATATGTACGGCATGCGCTGCGTCGGCGAGATCGACATCACGAGGCCGCGTTGGAGCGAACGCCCCAGCACGCTCGTGCCCGTGATCCTCGGCAACATCA
>Ga0307287_10000004_pt1 | contig 67920 bp, 78 predicted proteins | sample ER_DNA_141_FD_194485 | JGI IMG/M metagenome (GOLD analysis project Ga0307287, IMG submission 194485) | Bulk soil microbial communities from the East River watershed near Crested Butte, Colorado, United States - ER_DNA_141 | ecosystem: Environmental > Terrestrial > Soil > Floodplain | place...
TGGTCTTCTCGCGGAGCGATCACCTTGCCGGCCGGGTCGTGACCGACGGACAGGGGCGATATCGGCTCCGTCTCCCGCCGGGCCTCTACTCGGTTCGGCGCGCGGCCTCGGCAGGGCTCGACAAACGACTCGATCCCAATCGCGTGCGGGTCTCTGCCCGGAGGTTCGTCCACGTCGATTTCTCGATCGATACCGGCATCAGATAGCGGCGGGCGGCCCTTCTTCTTTCGGGCACCATGTCGGAGTGAGCAGAGCGCTACCACTCCTCCTGGCCCTCGCTCTGATTGCCCCTGCGGGCGCTGCGACCGGCCAGGGTCTTTACGGCGTCGTCACACGCGGCCCGACGAAGCCCGTGTGCTCCAGTGAAGAGCCTTGCAGCGAGCCGGCAGCTCACACGAAGCTGCGCTTCCTCCGCGGTACGACACTCGTGTCGAGCGTCGTCACGGATGCCCGCGGCCACTACCGCGTGCGGCTGCAGCGCGGCATCTACGCAGTTCGCGTCGCCGGCGTTTCTGCGAACGGGATGGGGGGACGCATCGCCCCCGCGGGCGTGCGTGTGCGCGCAGGCTGGCGCCACCAGAACTTCGACATCGATACGGGAATTCGCTAGAAGGCGACGGCGCCGCGGCCGGTCTCGGCCGCATGCCGCTGCTCGTCGGCGCGGTATGACGATCGCACCAGCGGACCCGAGAAGACGGAGCCGAAGCCGAGCGCCTCGCCTTGCTCGCGGAACCAGCGGAACTCGTCGGGATGCACCCAGCGATCGATCTGCGCGTGCTTGGAGCTCGGCTGGAGGTATTGCCCGATCGTGACGACGTCGACGCCGTGGCTGCGGAGATCGCGCATCGTCTCCACCACTTCGTCGTTCGTCTCGCCCAAGCCGACGATGATCCCCGACTTCGTCAGAACCGGATAGTCGGCGATCTCCTTCGCGCGCTGCAGAAGCCAGAGCGCCTTGTCGTAGCTCGCCTTCGCGCCCCTCATGCGCGCATGCAGTCGGCGAACCGTTTCGATGTTGTGGTTGAAAACATCCGGGCGCGCGCCGATGACCGTCTGGAGCGCGTCCTCCTCGACGTCGAGGAAGTCGGGTGTCAGCACCTCGACGGAGGCGTTCGGAAGCTTCTTCTTCAGCGCGCGGATCGTCGCTGCGTAATGGCCGGCACCGCGATCGGCCACGTCGTCGCGGTCGACCGACGTGACGACGACATGCTTTAGCTCCATCTGCGCTGCGACGTTCGCGAGCCGAAGGGGCTCGAGCGGGTCCGGCGGGCTATCGGGTCTGCCGCTGTGCACGTAGCAGTAACGGCACGCGCGGGTGCAAGTGTCGCCGAGGATCTGGAATGTCGCGGTGCCGCGGCCCCAACACTCGCCGATGTTCGGGCAACGCGCCTCCTCGCAGATCGTGTGGAGGCCCTGGCCGTGGATCAGCTTCTTGACGTCGTAGTAGCGCGAGTCCTGGCTCGGCGCGCGAACCTTCATCCATTCCGGCCGGCGGGGCCGCTCGGCCACGGGCAGCGAGCTCTCCATGGAGTCAGTCTAGTAACCGGGCTGGCAACTACTGCCCGACGTCGAAGGTCCCGATCGCCAACTTCAACCCGTAAGCTCATTCACGAGGTGCGGGGCCCTCGCCGGCCCTGCGCCTCTATTTCGCGGCCAACTGCCCGTGGATCGGCTGGTTCCAGAGACCGTGCCCGTCCTCTGCAGGGATCTCCTCCAGCTCGAGGCCGAAGACCTCTGCAAATGCTTCGCGTGCCGGCTGTCTGATCTCGTCCACAGACACGGGCCGGCCGAGCTCGCGCGCGATCGTCGTGAAAGCTGCGTCCTCGAGGCCGCACGCCGTGATCCATTCTGTGAAAGGTGCGGGATCCAGGTCGACGTTCAGCGCGTACCCGTGCGTCGTCACCCAGCGCGAGATGTGCACGCCGATCGAGGCGATCTTGCGCGGGGGCCGTTCGAGCCATACGCCCGTGAGCCCTTCGATGCGCGTCGCCTCCACCCCCAGCGGCGCCGTCGTGCGGATGAGCGCCTCCTCGAGGTCGCGCATGTATTTCTTCACGTCCTTGCCGTGGCGCTTCAAATCGAGGATGGGGTAACAGACGAGCTGGCCCGGCCCGTGGAACGTGGACTTGCCGCCGCGATCGGTCTCGACGACCTCCACCGCCGCTCCGTCCGGAACGTGCAGCTCCCCCGAGTCGGTGCGCCTTCCGAGCGTCACAACCGGTGGATGCTCGAGGAAAACGACCGTGTCGGGGATCGCGCCCTGTGAGACGGCGCCCGCGAGCGAACGCTGTAGATCCCATGCCTCTCGATACGGAACGAGGCCCAGGTCGAGGAGATACGCCCCACGGCTCATCCCTTGCAGGTTAGCTACGACCTGCAAAGCTTCCTGGCGCGTGAAGGTCACTCTGATGATCGCCGATTTCGCCCGCGTGGCGAACGGCAAGCTCGACGTGATCGGTGGAGGCTGGTCGATGATGAACGCGCAGGGGCCGTTCGGCTTCTTCGTCGCTGCGCTGTTCCAGATCCCGTGGGACCAGACGAATGCGAAGCACACGTTCAAGCTCGAACTGCTCGATGCGGACGGCCGGGGAGTTCCGATCCCCAGCGGCGACACCGTTCGGGCCGAAGGGGAATTCGAGGTCGGACGCCCGGCAGGGCTCCGGCCGGGGACGCCGGTGGATGCGCCGCTCGTCGTCCCGTTCGGCCCGCTCGAGCTCGAGGAGGGCCGTTACGAGCTAAGGCTGACGATCGACGACGAGACGAAAGAGGATTGGTTCGTCGCGTTCACCGTGCGACATGCTGCCGCGCCAGCTTGACTAGTAGGCCGACTCGTCCCAGGTTTCGAGCTTCTCGCGCAGGTCGCGCAGGAAGCGGCCGGCCAGCGCGCCGTCGACCAGGCGGTGGTCGTACGTCAGCGTGAGGTTCATGATCGGCCGGATCGCGATCACGTCCTCCCCCATGTCGTCCTGGATCACCCAGGGGCGCTTGACGACGGCATAGGTGCCGAGGATCGCGGCCTGCGGCTGGCTGATCACGGGTGTGCCGTGGAAGGTGCCGTAGCCGCCCGGGTTCGTGATCGTGAACGTGCCGCCCTGCACTTCGTCCGGAAGCAGTTTCTTGTCGCGAGCACGCTGCGCGATGTCGGTGACCGCTCTCGCCATCCCGAGCAGGTTCAGCGACTCGGCGTTCTTCACGACCGGGACGATCAGACCCTTCCCGTCCTGCAGCTCCACCGCGAAGCCGAGGTTGACGTAGCTGCGGGTCACGATCTGCTCGCCGCGAAGCTCGCCGTTGATCCACGGGTAGTCGCGAAGCGTCTCGGCGGCCGCACGTGCGACGAAGATGAGGTACGTCGGGTTGACGCCGTAGCTCTGCTGGTACTCCTTCTTCAGCTTCGCCCTGATCGACGACACCCTCGACATGTCGACCTCGATCGCGCTCGTGACGTGCGCCGACGTGTCGAGCGAGCGGCGCATGTGCTCGGCGATGCCTCGGCGCATCGGCGTCATCGGCTCGAAGGTCTCGCCGACCTGTGCGGGAGCGGGCGCTGCAACCGGAGCAGGAGCGGCTGCGGCCTGTGGCGCTGCAGCCGGTGCCTTCGGCGCCTCCGGCTGAGCGGGTGGCGCCGGCGGCGCAGCCTGTGCACCGGACTCGATGAAGTTGAGGATGTCCTTCTTCGTCACGCGTCCGCCGCGTCCGGTTCCCTGCACCTGGCTCGGATCGACGCCGTGCTCGGAAGCGATCTTCGCGACGACGGGCGAGACGAAGGTCTTGCCGTTGGTGGACTGCGCCTCAGTGGTCTCGCTCGCGGCGGCGGGAGCGGGCTGCGCCTCCTGGACCGTGTCTGCGGTCGGAGGCGTCGAGGGCGCGTCGGAGACGGAGGCCGACTCCGCCGCAGCCTGAGCGGTCGCGGGCTCGGGAACGTCTTCCTTCGGCGCCGCAGCTGTGCCGTCGCCGCCGATGACGGCAAGCTTCGTGCCGACGTCGACGGTTTCTCCCTCCTGCACGAGGATCTGCGTCAGCGTTCCCGACGCCGGGCTCGGCACCTCGGTGTCGACCTTGTCGGTCGAGATCTCGAGCAGCGACTCGTCCGCCTCGACCTGCTCGCCCTCCTGCTTCAGCCACTTGGTGATCGTGCCCTCCGACACGGACACGCCCATCTGCGGCATGACGACATCGATTGCTTCTGTGGTGGCCATCGCTCTCTTTAGTACTCCGCCAACTCGCGCAGGCCCGCGGTGACGTCGTCCACTTGCGGGATGAATGCCTTCTCGAGGGGCGGCGAGAACGGGACCGGCGCGTCGGGCGCAGCGATCCGTTTGACCGGCGCGTCGAGATCCTCGAACGCTTCCTCGGCCACCGTTGCCGCGATCTCGGCGCCGAAACCGCCCGTGCGGGTGTCCTCGTGCAGGACGAGTACCTTCGAAGTCTTGCGCGCCGACTCGAGCACGGCGGTCTTGTCCCACGGCATGACCGTGCGCAGATCGATGATCTCGACGGACACGCCGTCCGCGTCGAGCTGCTGCGCCGCCTCTTCCGCCGTGTACACCATCGCGCCCCATGTGATCACCGAGACGTCGTCGCCTTCGAGGTGCGTGCGCGCCTTGCCGAGTGGCACGGTGTACCGCTCCTCGGGCACCTCGCCCTTGATACGGCGGTAGAGGTGCTTGTGCTCGAAGTAGAGGACGGGGTTCGGATCCTCGATCGCGCTGATCAGCAGCCCTTTCGCATCCTCCGGAGTCGCGGGGCAGACGCACTTGAGCCCGGGAATGTGTGCGAAGGACGACTCGGGATTCTGCGAGTGGAACGGTCCGCCGGAGAAGCCGCCGCCCGAGGGCAGCCGCACCGTGATCGGGACAGGTGTCCCGGCACGGTAGCGCTGCTTCGCGGCGACGGTGACGAGGTGGTCCCAGGCGCACGAGATGAAGTCCGCGAACTGCATCTCCGCGACGGGCCGCAGACCCATGATCGCGGCGCCGGTGCAGGCGCCGACGATCGCCGTCTCCGCTAGCGGTGCGTCCAGCACGCGCCAGTGCCCGAACTCCTCCTGGAAGCCGAGCGTGACCTTGAAGGCGCCGCCGTAGACGCCGACGTCCTCGCCGATCACGAAGACGCGCTTGTCGCGACGCATCTCGGTGCGCAGCCCGTCGGAGATCGCCTGCAGATACGTGAGCTCGGCCATTAGTGGTTCCCTTGGTGACGTTCTCGCGTCTCTGGGTCGCGAGCCGCAAGCGAGACAACGACGCAGGGAGTGCTCGGGCTGGACTGCCCGAGCGCGACTGAGGACGCCGGATCGCGCCGCGGATCGCGGGCCAGAGGCGCACTGAATGTTGCCAAGGGAGCCACTACTTGTGGTGCGGCGTGTCGAGATCTTCCGGCGTTGCGTAGACACCGTCGAGGAGCGTCGCCGGATCTGGGAGCGGCGATTCCTCAGCGCGCTTCAGGGCATCGTTGAGCGTCTTCTTGACATCCCCGGTAATTTCGTCTTCCTCCTCGTCGGACATGTCCGCGTTCGTGCGCAGCCACGTGCGGAAACGTTCGATCGGGTCGCTCTCCGCCCACTTCTCGAAGAGCTCCTTCGGGACGTAGAAAGCGTCGTCGTGCACGGCGTGGCCTTCCATCCGGAGCGTGACGCACTCGATCAGCGTGGGCCCGCCGCCCTCGCGCGCCTTCTCGATCGCGCGCTTCGCTTCGCGGTAGACGGCGAGCACGTCGGTGCCGTCGACGACGATTCCCTCGAAGCCGTACGCGTCTGCGCGGTCGGCGACGTGCTGCGTTGCAAATTCGAGGTGCGTGGGCGTCGAATACGCCCATTGGTTGTTGTCGCAGATGAAGACCATCGGCAGCTTGCGCACGCCGGCCAGGGTCATCGACTCGTGGGTGTCCCCGCGTGCCGAAGCGCCTTCGCCGAACCAGCCCACGGCCACGCGCTTCTCCTCGCGAATACGGAAGGCGAGCGCACAGCCGACCGCGACCGGGAGCATGGCGGGCAGATGGCTGACCATCGCGATCAGCCCTAGCTTGGAATCCGCCATGTGGACGTTGCCGTCCCTGCCCTTCGTCGGGCCGTCCGCCCGGCCCATGAACTGCGCGAAGATCCGCCACGGCTCGACCCCGCGCACGACGTGAACGCCCATGTCGCGGTGTAGCGGCGTGCCGACGTCGTCGGGGCCCATCGCTGTAGCGACGCCGACGGCGGCCCCTTCGTTTCCACGACCCGTGTAGAACGAGCCGGGGATCTTGCCCTGGCGATAGAGGATGTGGCCGCGCTCTTCGATCCCGCGGCTCATGACCATGTTTCTGTAGATGCCGAGGAGATCCTCGCGGAGGAGGCCCGCCTCCCGGACCTCTTTCAACGAGCCAACAGGCTCGGCTTCCCGGGCGATCGCCATGGCCGTCGCACTCTAACGACTGGGCGCCAAGACACCGGGTGTGGAACTCGGGTGTGATGGCACTGGAATACCGACCCTCGGCGAGGATCGCCGACGGATGAGCGTGGACCGGTTTTCACACGTCGTCTGCCAGGCGGTTGTCACCAGCTAGGGTCGGATTCGTGGGCAAGGCCTCCGATTGGCTGCGCGAGGAGCGCCGGAAGGTTCTGGGCGATTGGGTTGCGTTCTGTCTCGGCTGCGGGGCAGCGCGGCGGTGGTTCGACGAGTTCGAAGACGAGGTGCCGGAGGAGTGCCCGCAGTGTGGCGGCAAGATGCTCCGCCGCTGCCCGTCCTGCGCGGCCCCGTTCAGTTCGACGTTCGCCGTCGACTGCGAGTCGTGCGGCGAACAGCTCCGGAACCCGGAGCTGTTCGGAACGAAGATCCGCCGGCGCTAGGTCTTTATCTGCGAGAAGCGGATCACGGTCACCGTGTCGTCCGGAGTGACCTCGCGGTTGTAGAGCTGGCTGAGAAAGGACGCCATGTCCTCGGTCCGCCGGATCTCCGGGTTGTCGTGCTCGATCTCCCGCGGGGACAGCTCCGAGAGCATCTTTACCTCGACCTTGTCGATCACGGCCGCGAACACTCGCTCCCGCGGACTGAAGCGCGCGCCGGCGAGCACCTGGACGATCATCCCCTTGCGGTACTTCGCCGACTTGTCCCCGAGCCGGATCGTCGCCGTCTTCCGCCCGCTCCGCAGCTGTTCCGCGACGATCGGCGAGTAGAAGTTGAGCGCGTACATGGCCTCGGTCACGTCGGGCGGCGCCAGCGCGTACGGCGGCGGACGAGGAAGGCCGTCACGATCCCAAGCACCCAACCCGTGATCGCGCTGATGATGACCAGCCAGATCAGCTGCGTCCGGCTGCTGCCGAAGACGTAGTCGACCTTCACCTGGCGCGTATTGCGGGCGATCAGGAGGATCAGGACGACGAGGGTCGCGACCGCGATGCCGAGCGAGGCGTAGAGCCCGGTCCGGTGCGAGTAGCGGATCCCGCGCCGTAAGCGGGATTCGGTCTCGAGGACAGGCGCCTCCTTCTCCGGCTCGCTCACGCGCGGGAGCCTAACGCCACAGCCGTTCGAGCGCCTTTGCCGCCATCTCCCGCTCGCCTTTGTAGGCGAGGAGCGTGGGCGCCTCGTCGAGGGGGAGCCACCGGGTCTCCGCGACCTCGTGGACGTGCTCCGGCGGAATGTTCCCGAGCCGTCCGGCGCGGTAGCGGAATAGGAAGAAGCTCACGACCTTGAAGACCCGCTCGCCCGCCCAGGTGTAGACGTAGCGGACGTCTCCCAGCTTCTCCACGGGCGTGCCCTCGACACCGGTCTCTTCACGCACCTCTCGCAGAGCAGTCACCTCCGCCCTCTCACCCGACCCGATCAGCCCCTTTGGTAGGGCCCACGTGCCCTCCGGCTTCCCTGCGGGGCGGATGGCGGCCAGAACAGGACGCCCACGCAGGTTCCGGACGACGACGCCGCCTGCAGAGAACTCCCGGCGCACCCCGACTTTGTAACACAGTCGCATGGTCTTTCTTGCAGACCGACTCCGATCCTGGTTACACTGCCCTGGCACTCTCACCCCGAGAGTGCCAGTAGATGTCACAAAGTCGTCTGAACAGGAGGAGTGTGGATGAATCTGCAGCCGCTTGGTGACCGCCTGATCGTCGAGGTCCTCGAGGAAGAGGAACAGACCTTCAGCGGCATCGTGCTGCCCGACACGGCGAAGGAGAAGCCGCAGCGCGGCCGAGTCCTCGCCGTAGGTCCCGGTGCCCGGGACGAAGACGGGAAGCACATTCCCATGGACGTCGCCGAGGATGACGAGATCATCTTCAGCAAGTACGGCGGAACGGAGATCAAGGTCGGTGCCGACGAGGTGCTCATTCTCCGCGAGTCGGACGTTCTCGCGAAGGTCATCGGCGACCGCGAGCTCGCGGGCGCCAAGTCCTAGTCAGTTACGAGTAACGGAGGTATCGAAAACACATGGCTCACAAGGAGCTGAAGTTCAACGAGGATGCCCGGCGCGCTCTCGAGCGCGGCGTGAACATCCTCGCCGACGCGGTCAAGGTCACCCTTGGCCCGAAGGGGCGCTACGTCGTCCTCGACAAGAAGTTCGGCGCGCCCACGATTACGAACGACGGCGTCACGATCGCACGTGAGATCGAGGTCGAGGACGTCTTCGAGAACCAGGGCGCGCAGCTCGTCCGTGAGGTCGCCACGTCGACGAACGACGTCGCCGGCGACGGCACCACGACAGCAACCGTCCTCGCTCAGGCGATCGTTAAAGACGGTCTCCGCAACGTTGCCGCCGGGGCCAACCCGATGGCGATCAAGCGCGGCATCGAGCGCGCCGTGGAGCAGGTCGTCGAGAACCTGAAGTCGCAGTCCAAGGAGATCTCCGGCAAGGAGGACATCGCCCGCGTGGCGACCGTCTCCTCCCGCGACCGGGAGATCGGCGAGGTCCTCTCCGACGCGATCGAGAAGGTCGGCAAGGACGGCGTCGTGAACGTCGAGGAGGGCCAGACGTTCGGTCTCGAGCTCGAGTTCACCGAAGGCATGCAGTTCGACAAGGGCTATCTGTCGCCGTACATGGTGACCGACCCCGAGCGCATGGAAGCGGTGCTGGAGGATCCGTACATCCTGGTCGCCAACCAGAAGATCGGTGCGGTCAAGGATCTCCTCCCCGTGCTGGAGCAGGTCATCCAGGCCGGCAAGCCGCTGCTGATCGTGGCGGAGGACGTCGAGGGCGAGTCGCTCGCCACGATCGTCGTCAACAAGCTGCGCGGCACGTTCACGGCTGTCGCGGTCAAGGCTCCCGGCTTCGGCGACCGCCGCAAGCGCATGCTCGAGGACATTGCGATCCTCACCGGCGCCGAGGTGATCACCGAGGAGATGGGCCTCAAGCTCGAGAACACGAAGATCTCGCAGCTCGGCCATGCACGTCGCGTCGTCGTCGACAAGGACACGACGACGATCATCGACGGGGCCGGCGATCCGGACGGGATCAAGGCCCGGATCAAGCAGCTGAAGGCCGAGATCGAGAACACCGACTCGGACTTCGACCGCGAGAAGCTCCAGGAGCGGCTCGCGAAGCTCGCCGGCGGCGTTGCAGTCGTCAAGGTGGGCGCTGCGACCGAGACCGAGATGAAGGAGAAGAAGCACCGCGTCGAGGACGCTCTGCAGGCGGCACGCGCCGCTCTGGAAGAGGGCGTCGTCCCGGGTGGCGGAGTCGCGCTGGTGAACACCGTCGACGCGATCACGCTCGACGACTACGAAGGGGACGAGCGCACAGGCGCAACGATCGTCGTCCGCTCGCTCGAGGAGCCGGTCCGCCAGCTGGCGAACAACGCCGGCCTCGAGGGCTCGATCGTCGTCGACAAGATCCGGAACTCACCGAAGGGTTTCGGGCTCAACGTCGAGACGAATGAGTACGAGGATCTCGTCAAGGCCGGGATCACCGACCCGACGATGGTCGTTCGCTCGGCGCTTCAGAACGCCGCGTCGATCGCCAAGAACATCCTCACCACGGAGGCGATCGTCGCCGAGGCACCCGAGAAGCAGGGTGCGGGCGCCGGCATGCCGGGCGGCATGGGCGGCATGGACATGATGTAAGCGAGCCGCCCGCTCGCTTGACTTCGAAGGCCGGCGCAAGCCGGCCTTCGTCGTTCTCGAGTGCGAACTGAGCCACAAACAGCAAAACGGCCCGGGGAGGGCCGCTTTGCGAGGGGGATTAGGGGGAGGTGGTTCGCATGAGATATCGGTTACGAGCAGCCGGCGGCATCTCCCTCGAACGGGGGAATGCGTCGATCAGAACTCGTACCGCTCTTCGTTCCAGTAGTCGGCGTCGTTGTGGTAGCCGTAGCGCTCCCAGAAGCCGGGTTGATCGGCGGAGAGGAGCTCGATGCCGCGCAGCCACTTGGCGCTTTTCCAGAAGTAACGCGAGGGAACGACGAGACGCAAAGGCCAGCCGTGCTCGGCCTCGAGCGGCTCGCCGTCGGCCTCCGAGGCGATCAGGGCCTTCTCGTCCTCGAGCGCGTGGAGAGGCACGTTGGCGGTGAAGCCCTGCTCAGCGTGCGCGAGCACGAAGTGTGCGGTCGGCTTCGGCCGGACGAGCTTCGCGAGCTCGCGCCAGTGCACCCCCTTGAAGGACGTGTCGAAACGGCTCCAACGCGTGACGCAGTGGATGTCCGTCGTGATCTCGGTCTGCGGCAGAGCCTGCAGCTCGTCGTAGCTGAGCGTAATCGGCTCCTCGACCTCGCCGAAGACCTTGAAATCCCATGACGCCAGATCCGTCCGGGGAACGCTGCCGGCGTGCAGCACGGGCCACTTCTCCGTCAGATACTGGCCGGGCGGAAGCCGGGCGGGGTCGAGCCCCTTGTCGACGAGCTTCTGCTCGGCCTTCGATCGGAAGAGGCTCACTCGTACCTAGACTAATTCCCATGCAAAGCATCACGTCGCCTGCGGTTGTGCGTGTTCCCCGTGCGTTTCTGCGGGTCGCCGGGCCCGACGCGGCCGACTACCTCCAGCGCATGGTCTCGAACGACGTCGAGGCGCTGAGAATGGGCGAGGCGTGTGACGCGCTGCTGCTGACGGCGAAGGCTCGCGTGATCGCGCCGCTGCGGATCGTCCGTCGCGCCGCGGACAACTTCCTGCTTTTGACGGAGCCCGAGCTCGGGGAAAGGGTGCGCACGGAGCTCCTCCGCATGCGCTTTGCGGCGAAGGCGGAGATCGAGCCGGAGAAGCACGAGGCCTGGCTCGTGCTGGGCGGCGAAGAGGTGCTCGACGAGCGGCCGGTCGGCGAGGAGGTGGGCGAGGAGGAGCTCGAGCGCTGGCGGATCGAGTCGGGCATACCGCGCTGGGGCCGAGAGATCGACGACCGCATCCTCCCTGCCGAAGCCGGCCTGGACGAGACGCACATCAGCTTCAGCAAGGGCTGCTATCCCGGCCAGGAACCGATCGCAAGACAGCGCTACCGGGGCAAGGTGAATCGCAAGCTGCGCGTGCTGGACGTCGACGGCGACGCCGAGCAGGGAGACGAGCTCCTACTGAACGGAAAGAAGGTCGGTCGCATCACGAGCACCGTGCCGGGCTTGGCGCTCGCCTATGTGCGAGTCGAAGTTCCAAACGGCGTGCAGTTAGAACTCGGCGCGAAGCCGGGCTTTGCCCGGCTTCGCTGAAGAACGCTTCGGACCCACAAGCCGAACGCTCGGAAATCATCATGCCGCGCGAAGCGCGGCGGATTTCCGAGCGGAGTGCGCCCGGCATGATTCGAACATGCGACCTCTGCCTCCGCAGGGCAGCGCTCTATCCCCTGAGCTACGGGCGCTCTGAAGACGCACCAGTGTAGCGAGGTAGGGAAGCAATGACTGGCTGCGAACGCTGCGGCATGCCGGAGACGTCGAACGCAGCCGCCTCGCCTGCATCGCTCAACAGCTAGATCGAAGTCACGTTTCGTGCCCAATGCGGTCGAGCAAGACCGTTTTCGTGGCGGACATCACCGCTCATGCACGCCGCTCGGCGGCACTCACCTTGCTTGCGTTCGTACTTGCTGGCTGTAACGGCGGCACGGTTGACAGGCATGCGCTCGAGCGCGACGCCGAGAAGATCGGCTCGCTCGCAACGGAGGGTGAGCTGCTGGCGAACGACGTCTCGAGGGGCGCATCGACGGAACCCTTCGCGCGCGTGCACGCCGAGGAGCTCTCGCGTGCAGCTTCCAATTTCGCGGACGCCCTTTCCAGGAGGCCGACGTCGCCGGGAATCCAGCCCGATGTGCGCAGGCTCTCGAAGCTCGCCGGCAAGGTCTCGAACGAGCTCGAGCAGTTGCACCTCCATCCGACCGATCGCGCGGTCGCCAGATCCCTCGAACGGCCGCTAACGGAAGACGCCGAGGCGGCGGACAAGCTCGCGAAATGAAGATCTTCCAGATTGCGCTCGGGATCCTCGCCGCGATCGGCGGCTTCGTCGACATCGGCGACCTCGTCTTCAACGTCTCGGCCGGCGCGACCTTCGGTTACCAGCTCCTCTGGGTCATCGTCGTCGGCGTCGTCGGGATCATCGTGTACTCGGAGATGTGCGGCCGCGTCGCCACGGTTTCCGGCAAGGCGGTCTTCGACGCGGTGCGGGAGCGGCTCGGCTTCCGAACCGGGCTCGCCGCGCTCGTCAGCGCACAGGTGGTCAATCTCATGACACTGACGGCAGAGATCGGCGGGGTAGCGATCTGCCTGCAGCTGCTGTCAGGGCTCCCGTATCGCTGGCTGATCGTGATAGCCGGCATTGTGCTGGCAGTAATCGTGTGGACCACTTCGTTCGACTGGATCGAGCGAATCTTCGGCTACGGCGGCCTCTGCCTGCTCGTGTTCGCGGTCGCCGCGGTCAAGCTTCATCCTGCGTGGGGTGCCGTCGGCCACGGCTTCGTGCCGCACGTGCCCACGCAGAGCCCGCTCCTCTATGCGTACTTCGCGATCGGGCTCCTGGGGGCCGCCATGACGCCCTACGAGGTGTACTTCTATTCCTCGGGCGCGATCGAAGAGCAGTGGGGGCCGAAAGATCTCGGTCTGAACAAGGCGAATGCGATGATCGGCTATGGGCTCGGCGGGTTCCTCTCCTTCGCGCTCATGATCGTGGGCGGCGCGCTCTTCCTCGGCAAGGGGATCGAGCCCGAGTTCCTCGGCTCGATCGCACTGGGCGCCGAGGTCCCGCTTGGGCAGATCGGGCTCTTGCTCGCCCTCGTCGGCATTGTCTTCGCAGTCGGCGGCGCGGCGATCGACACGCTGTTTTCGGGTGCGTATAACCTGGCGCAGTTCCTCGGTTGGGAGTGGGGGCGCTATCGGAGCAACAGCGGTGCGCCGCGCTTCACCGTGACCTGGCTCGTGCTGCTCGTGCTCGGGCTCGGCCTGGTCATGACCGGCGTCGATCCGGTCCAACTGACCGAGTACGCCGTGATCTTCTCCGCCGTTGCGCTCCCGCTGACCTACATCCCTATCCTGCTCGTCGCGAATGACCGCAGTTACATGCGCGAGTACGTGAACGGACGCCTGGCGAATGTGCTCGGGCTGTTCTATCTGGTGGTGATCGTCATCGTCGCTTTGACCGCGGTGCCTCTGCTCATCCTCACGAACGCGGGCCAGAATTGACTAAGACGCTCGACCTCGGACTGCAGCTCGTCGATCGCCAACTGCTGGACTCGGAGGACCGTCGGTGCGGCAACGTCGACGACCTCGCTCTTGAAGGCGGGCCGGGCGAGAGGCTGGAGGTCGTCGCAATCTTCAGCGGCCCCGGCGCCTGGCGTCGGCGCGCGGGACTCATCGGACGCTTCGCGGCGTGGATCGGTGGCGGCCGCGTCGTGCGGATTCCTTGGGAGGAGGTCGCCAACGTTTCGGCCCACGTAAAGCTGCGCAAGCGTGCGGAGGAGCTCGGCCTCGGACGTGGGGACGATCGTCTGCGGCCGTTCATCCAAAAGATTCCCGGAGCAGAGCGGTGAGAACGTTCTCCTCGTTTCTCGGCCGCATGGTTGAGACCGAGTCGGGCCGGAGGTTCGGAGCGTGCCGGGACCTCCGAGCATCGCTCGGTCATGGCCGGCCGGAGGTGCAGGCCATCGTCGTCGGCCGACTCGGGTGGCTCGAGCATCTTGGGATCCGTCGGCCTTCAGCCCGCCCGCCCAATGCGGTCCCCTGGGAAGCGGTGGTCCGGATCGAGGGCGATCGAATCGTCGTTCGGGACGGCACCGAGCTCGAGTGACGCTCTTCCTTTCGGAGAGCGACGTGCAGTCGCTGCTAGCAGCCGAAGCCGCGGTCGAGGCGGTTGAGCGCTCCTTCCGGCGGATGGCTGCGGGTGCCGTCGAGATCGCGCCTCGCCGTCGGCTGGGATTGCAGGAGGGGCAGCTGGCAGACATGGCCGCAGCCGACCTCGAGCTCGGCTACGCGTGCGTCAAGGCGTACGCGGGATTCGCCGAGGGCGCGGCTTTCGTGGTCGCTCTCTTCGCCGCCGATCGGCCCCAGCTCGTCGCATTGATCGAGGCGGACCACCTCGGACGCCTTCGCACCGGAGCGGCGAGCGCGGTTGCCGCCAGGCACCTTGCACGCGAAGGCGCGACTTCGCTCGGAGTGATCGGCTGCGGCGATCAGGCCGTGACGCAGGTTGCGTGTATTCGCGCTGCGCTTCCCTCGCTCGACCGCGTCGTTGCCTACTGCCGCACCCAGCGCAATCTGCTCGCGTTCTGCAAGCGTGTCGGCGCTGAGCCGGCGGAGAGCAACCGTGAGGCGGCGGAGCAGGACATCGTCGTGACGATCACGACTTCACGGGACCCCGTGCTCCGCGGCGAATGGTTGCGCGCGGGCGCGCTCGTGTGCGCGGTGGGCGCAAACAAGCCGGCCGCGCGCGAGCTCGACAATGTCGTCCTCGAACGCGCGTCGTTCGTCTGCTGCGACTGGAAGGAGCAGGCCCGCATCGAATCCACGGACCTGATCGAGCCGATCCAGCAAGGAGTGCTGGACTGGCTGGAAGTCCACGAGTTGCACGAAGTGGTTGCCGGCGAACTACCGGGGCGGCTGTCGCCGGACGACATCGTCGTCTTCAAGTCGAACGGCATCGCGGCGTGGGACGTTGCCGTTGCGGCCGCCGTGGTCAAACGAGCCCGTGAACGGGGCGTCGGGACGGAGCTCTAGGTCCGCGCGCTCTCGAGATCGCGCCGCGTGTCCTCGACCGTCTCGTCCCCGAGGGCCTGAATCAACTCGGGGCGGTCGAGCAGCCGCAGTCGCTGTTGCGGGCTGAGACGGTTCTGCACGTACCGGTCCTCGAGGATCTGGTTGAGCCCGCGCCCGCGGCCATGCTCGCGGATGACGTACGCGGAGACACGCTCCTCGGTGCTCGAGCGGGCGAAGAGAAAGGAGAACGGCGAGCGCAGCAGGCTTGCGAATCGCTGCATCGGGCGATTGTATCCTTGGCGCCGTGAGGCGGAAATCGACGGAGGGCCGCTTCGCCGAGAGGGTCGTCCACGGGGTCGACGATGCAGGCGTTGCGGAAACGATCGTCATCTGGATCGAGCGCAAGCAGGGCGCGCTCTGGGCTGTGGGCCGGGCCGTCAATCCCGAGAACCGCGCCAGCGACGAGCCCCGGCGGGACGACTACCTCTTCGAGGGCTACGAGCTCGACGACGCGCTCGACGCTGCGAACGGCGCGCTCGAGGACGACCTCAGCGTGTCGGAGAGCGACGGCCGCTCCGAGAACCTGAAGCCCTTTACCCGCGGCGAGTTGCTGAAGCCGCTCGAGCGCTGGTTTTTTGGTCGTCGCTAGGCCACTCGAGATTCGCGTCCGGTATCGGGTCCCCGTGGGGATCGTGTGTCGGGAATCCAAGGGCCTTGTCGATGCGCTGCTCGAGTTCCTCAGATAGCGCGTGCTCGAGTCGTTCCGCTTCGCCGTGGACTTCGTCCACGTCGACGCCGAGCGTCTCCGCGAGGTAGAGCTCGAGCAGCCGGTGGTGCCTGATGACCTCGAGCGCCACTTTCTCGCCGGCGTTCGTGAGCGTGATCCCGCGGTAGGGCTGGTGCACAGCGAGGTCGAGCGCCGCGAGCTTCTTCACCATTGCGCTGGCCGAGGCCGGAGAGACGCCCTGGCGTTTGGCCAGCGCCGTCACGGAGACGCGGCCGCCGTCTGCCCCGAGCTTGTAGATCTCGCGCAGGTAATCCTGGATCGCGTCCGTCAGAACAGGCTTAGCCACTGCCGCACAGTGTGCCGCCTCGGGCACTCGTCCTGCTTTGACCCTCGAAGCGCGACAGCAGCACCGGAGGCGGCACTAGGCTGGACCCGATGTTGATCCGTATCGGCCATTCGGCAGATCCAGACGACGCGTTCATGGCCTGGGGCCTGGTCTCCGGCCGGGTGGACCCGCGCGGATTCGAGTTCGAGTTCGTACCCGAGGACATCCAGGTTCTCAACGAGTGGGCGCTCGAAGGGAGGCTCGAGGTGACGGCGCTCTCGCTGGCGACGTATCCGCTCGTCCAGAACCGGTATGCGCTGCTTCCCCATGGGGCCTCGATCGGGTCGGGCTACGGGCCCATCGTCGTCGCGCGCGAGGAGCTGTCGCCCGACGACCTGCGAGACGTCGAGATCGCCGTTCCCGGGCGCTTGACCACCGCGTTCCTCGTGCTCGGCATGGCGCTCGGCGGTCGTTTCGCCCATCGCGCGCTCGCCTTCGACCGGATCGTCGACGAAGTCAAGTCGGGCGATGCAGCCGCCGGCCTGCTGATTCACGAAGGACAGCTGACGTACGCGGACGAAGGGCTCGTCAAGGTGCTCGACCTCGGCGAGTGGTGGTTGCTCGAAACGGGTCTGCCGCTGCCGCTCGGTGTGAACGTCGCGCGCCGCGACCTCCCTCGTCTCAGCACGCTTTCCACCGTGCTGCGCGAGTCGATCGAGACCGGCCTCGCGCATCCCGGCGAGGCGACGCAATACGCGCTTGGCTTCGCGCGCGACCTCGACGCGCAGACGGCGGGCCGCTTCATCGAGATGTACGTCAACGAGCTCACGTGCGACTACGGTGACGAGGGGCGCGAGGCCGTCGCCGAGCTCCTGCGGCGCGCCGAGGCCACGGGCGTCTACGAAGAGCCGGTGCGGATCGAATTCGTCGGATCGTGAGCCGCGCAGTCATCCTCTCGGGCGTCCGCACTTCGGTCGGACGAAAGGACGGTGCTCTTTCGAGTCTGCGGCCGGACGACCTCGCGGCGACCGTGATCGCAGAGGCGATCGCGCGTGCGGGTGTGCCGCCCGAACAGATCGAGGACGTCTACTTCGGTGCTGCGAACCAGGCGGGCGAGGACAACCGCAATGTCGCGCGCATGGCGGTTCTGCTCGCAGGCATGCCGGAGACGGTCGCCGGAATCACCGTCAACCGCCTCTGTGCCTCGGGATTGTCGGCGGTCGTTTCGGCCTGTCACGCCGTTGCTGCCGGAGACGGCGAGCTCTTCGTTGCGGGCGGCGTCGAGTCGATGAGTCGCGCACCACTCGTGATGGCGAAGCCTGAGTACGGCGACGGGTCCACCTACGACACCCAGCTCGGCTGGCGGTTTCCCAATCCGCGCCTCGAGGAGAAGTTCCCGCTCGAGTCGATGGGCGAGACGGGCGAGAACGTCGCCGAGCGCTGGCAAGTGTCGCGGGAAGAGCAGGACGCTTTTGGCCTGCGCTCACAGCAGCGTTGGGCCGCTGCGGCGGCAGCCGGCCGTTTCGACGACGAGCTCGTCCGGGTCAACGGAGTCGATCGTGACGAGCACCCACGTCCCGACACGAACGCAGAGAGGCTTGCGGCATTGAAGCCCGCGTTCCGCGAAGGCGGCACGGTCACCGCCGGCAATGCAAGCGGCATCAACGACGGCGCGGCCGCGCTCGTGATCGCGAGCGAGGAGAAGGCTCGTGAACTGGGCGTCGAGCCGCTCGGCCACTTCGTCGCGAGTGCGGTCGCCGGCGTCGATCCGCGGCTCATGGGCATCGGTCCTGTGCCCGCAATGCGCAAGCTGCTCGAGCGCGCAGGCGTGTCTGTTGAGGAGCTCGATCTCGTGGAGCTGAACGAAGCGTTCGCATCGCAGAGCCTCGCCGTCATCAGGGAGCTGGGCCTCGACGAGGAGAAGGTGAACGTCAACGGCGGCGCGATCGCCATCGGCCATCCGCTCGGGATGACTGGAGCACGGCTCGTGGTCTCGCTCTTGCACGAGCTACGCCGGCGCCGGGGCCGCTACGGCGTTGCGACGCTCTGCGTCGGTGTGGGACAGGGCCAGGCCGCCCTGTTCGAGCGGGTTTCCTAGGCCTTCAGGCGGCCGAGCTACAGCGGCCGGGGTCCAAGGCCGATGCCTCTTCCATGGAGCCCGGGCCGCAGAGCTCCAGGCTTGCCTGGCTTGCCGTCGCCCTAGGCGCGGGCGGCTGCGCGCTCCTCGGGAGCGTTGGAGCCGATGCCAGATGGCTTGCTGCGCTCGGCCGGACGATCATCTCGCAGGGCTCGATCCCGTCGGGCGTTCCCTATGCCGCGGCACCTTCGGTGGACTGGGTGAACGTGCCCGTCCTGGGGGAGCTCGTCTTCCATGCGCTGCAGGTCGTGGGCGGGGATCGAGGCTTGCTGCTCGGGCAGCTCGTCGCCGTGACCGTGACACTGACGCTGCTCGCTCTCGGCATGCGTGCTCTGGGCGCACCAGATGCGGCGAGCGCGACGGTCCTGGTGCTCGTCTTCTTCGCCGGCCTCCCGTCTTTCATCATCGTGCGCGCGCAGCTCTTCTCGCTCGTGCTCTTCTGTGCGGCGCTGCTTCTTCTGCGCGCCGAATCCCGGAGACCGAGCCGGCGCGTCTGGCTCCTCGTGCCACTCGTGGTGCTCTGGGCCAACCTCCACGGCGCGGTGCTCGTCGGGCTGGCCGTCGCCGCTGCCTATCTCGTCCTCGAACGTGCGCGCCGCGAGCCCGTCGTCGCCGCGAGCGTGCTGGCCGCCTGCTGCGCGGGGCTCTTCCTCACCCCGGCTCTCGCCGCGTCGGGCGAGTACTACCTCGGTGTGCTTCGAAGCGAGGCCGCGCAGCGCGGCGAAGGGATGTGGGCGCCACTGTCTCTCCACATGCCGTTCGACGTCCTCTTCGTCGCGCTGGCGCTCCCTCTGCTCGTGTTTGCGATCCGCTCCGGCCTGAGAGTGTGGGAGCTCGCCTGTATCGCAGCGTTCGCAGGGCTGACGCTGCACGCAGGGCGAAACAGCGTCTGGCTCCTCTGCTTCATCGCCGCTCCTGCCGCACACGGTCTCGGGAAGCGATTCCTGCGCGACTTCTCGGTGCCGCCGCGCACATTGGCGCTGTGCGCCTGGATTCCCGCTGCGTTCCTCGTCCTCGGGCTGGTCCAGACGCCGCGCCAGGGTGGCGCCGGAGAGCGGGTACGCAGTGAGGCGGCCCGCCTGGCCGCCGGCAAGCCGATCCTCGCTGACGGCATCGACGCCGAACAGCTGGCGCTCGACGGGCGGCGCGTCTGGATCGCAAATCCGCTCGACGCGTTCTCGCGCCGCGACCAGCGCCTCTACCTGGACTGGCTCGACGCCAGCCCGGCCGGGGATGCGTTGCTGCGCAGCGTGACGGCTGTCGTCGTGACGCGCGGCAGCAAGCCCCAGCAACGGCTCGACCGGGACCGGTCCTTCCAACGCGCCGCGCTGGACGCAAAGGCGGCCGTCTACGTTCGCGTTCCCTCGAACGAGTGATTTCGCGCGTAGAGACGCAAGTTTGCGGGGAGGACGCGTTCTTCTCCGCCAATGCGACATCTGTACAGCAACCGACGCGATCGTAAGGAGACCGTACGCGTGCTCGTCGTCGACGATCACGCGCTGTTCGCCGAGGCGTTGATGCTGACGCTCGGAATCGACGAGCGCATCGAGGTCGTCGGCTCCGCATCGAGCGGCGTCGAGGGCGTCTCACTCGCCGAAGCGTTGCGTCCTGACGTCGTTCTGATGGACGTGCACATGCCGAGCATGGACGGCATCGAAGCGACGCGCAGGGTTCGGCGTGTCTCGCCCACCACGCGCGTCGTGATCGTCACGGCGGCGCGCTCGCCGCAGATCGCGTTCCACGCGTTGGCCGCGGGCGCGGAGCGCTGCCTGACAAAGGACACCTCGGCGGTGAAGCTGATCGACGCCATCCTCGACACGCCACACAGGGCAACAGTCACCCGGCTCGTCCCTCGCGAAGCGAGGATCGCCTGATGAGTGGCGTGGTCTCCACGAAGCCTGCGCCGAGCCTCGAGGGGCTCTCCGAGCTCGCGCGGCTAAGCCTCGACGGATCCAGCGAGGGAAGTGAGCGGATCCTCTCGCTCGCCCGCGCAGCGCTGGACATGGACGTCGCTCTCCTCGGCGCGTTCGACGGCGACTTCGTCGTGGAGGCGATCGACGGCGACAACGAGTGGTTCGACCTCGAGGTCGGCACGCGCCTTCCTGTCGAACAGACCTACTGCAGGCGCATGACGCAAGGGGAGTTGCCTCACCTCATTCACGACGCTGCCGCGGACGAGCGCACCGCAGATCTCCCGCTTACACGCGAGGCCGGCATCGGCGCGTACATCGGCGCCCCCATCCGGCTCTGGGATGGAACCCTCTACGGCACGCTCTGCTGCCTCAGCCGGTCCGCCGAGCCGTCCCTCAACGATCGCGACGTGCGGTTTCTGCGCGTGCTGGCGGAGATCGTCGCGGATCAGATCGATCGAGAGCAGCTCGAGAGCGAGAAGCGCAGGCTGGAGTGGTCACGAATTCGGGCGATCCTCGACTCCGACCACATGGACATCGAGTTCCAACCCATCTTCGACCTGCTGGACTGCCGGGTCGTCTCCCTCGAGGCTCTCGCGCGCTTCTGGACCGAGCCGATGCGTCCGCCCTCCGCCTGGTTCGCCGAGGCGACCGAGGTCGGGCTGGGTGTCGAGCTCGAGCTCGCAGCGATGCGCGCGGCCCTGCTGCGCCTCGAGGACTTTCCTGCCGACGTTGCGATTGCCCTCAACGTGTCGCCCGCGACGGCGCTCGATCCACGTTTCTGCGAGCTGCTGGTGGACGTGGCCGAGAGAGTCGTGATCGAAATCACGGAGCACGCTCAGGTCGACGACTACGACGCGTTGCGTGATGCGCTCGCACCTCTGCGAGAGCGCGGTGCGCAGCTCGCGATCGACGACGTCGGCGCCGGCTTTGCGAACCTCCGCCACATCCTTCGGCTCGCTCCCGACATCGTGAAGCTCGATCTGAGCCTCACGCAGGAGATCGCACGCGATCCGGCGCGCGAAGCGCTCGCGTCGTCGCTCGTCGGGTTTGCGGGGGACGTCGGAGCTTCGATCGTGGCCGAGGGCATCTCGAGCGACGAGGATCTCGCGCTCCTTCGCACCCTCGGCGTCGATTACGGCCAGGGCTTCCACCTCGCCAGGCCGTCCCCCCTTCTCCACTGATCCTCCCCCCAGCCGTGGGCGCCGTTGCCTCAGGTGCCCACGGCACCCCCCTTGCCAAAAGTACGATTCTGTTCCACAGTGAGTGTGCTTGAGCACCGCCCTCGCCCAAGTCCCAACCGCTGACGCGACCCGCCTGCTCTACGAGCGGCACTCCTCGCGGATCTTCGGCTTCTGCATGAGCCGGCTCGGCTCGCGCGAGGAAGCCGAGGACGCGGTGCAGACGACATTCCTCAATGCGCAACGCGGTCTCGGGCGCGGCGTCGTTCCCGACTACGAGCTCGCCTGGCTCTTCAAGATCGCGCAGAACGTCTGTCACAACCGCCATCAGTCTTCCCGGCGACGGGGGCGCGTCGAGGCAACGCAGGACCTGGACGCGTTGCAGGACGTCCTCGCGACGCCCGAGCGTGGTAGCTCCGTCTCGCTCGCCGATCTGACGCGGGCACTCTCGGCGGTGCCGGAACGACAGCGCCGGGCGCTCCTCCTCCGGGAGTTCCAGGGATTCTCCTACGAGGAGATCAGCATCGAGCTCGGCGTCTCCGTCGCGGCCGTCGAGACCTTGATCTTTCGAGCCCGTCGTTCCGTCGCCGCGGAGCTCGGACGCCTCGGGACGAAGCCGTCCCGACGCGGCGCCGTCGCCTCCATCGTCGAGCTCGTCGGCTGGTTCTTCAGGGGTGGCGCTGCGCCGGTCAAGCTCGCCGTCGCTGCGGCGACCGTTGCGACGACCGCGACGCTCGCTGTTGCTCCTGTCGTTGAGCGGCACATGACGCCGCCGCCGGCTGCACCTCAGCCTGCGCCGGCAACGAAGTTCGCGCCGGCAACGAAGCTCGCGCCGGCGGTCAAGCTTCCTCAGAAGACAGTGCGCACGCCGTCGGCTCGGCCCTCCACGACCAAAGTCTCGACTGCGTCTCCGACAACGTCGAAGCCTGCGGTCCACCCCGCCTCGATTCCGGTTCGCAGTGATCCGCTGCCGCCGCCCAGCTCGCCTGCAGCGACCACAGACGTGGCGAAACCGCCGGTGCTTCCCCTCCCGCCGCCGGTGTCCGTGCCGGACGTGGTGAACACGCCGCCCCCGCTCACGGTCCCGAGCCTCGACCCCGGCCTGTCGTTGCCTGCGGTCACTCTGCCGGACATCCCGGTCACCGTGCCAAACATCGAGGTGACGCTGCCCCCGCTTCCGTCGCTTCCGCCGCTTCTGCCGAAGCTGCCCTAGCCGGCCCGGCTCGGGCCGATCTCTCCGGCCCCTCGTAGTGCCGAACCCGTATCCTCGCCAGCGATGGCTGTCGCAACCGAGCGCGAATACGGCCTCTTCATCAACGGCGAGCTCGTCGAGCCGGCGTCGGGGGACGTCCGTGACCTGACCGAGCCCGCGACGGGTGAGCCGCTGGGACGGGCGGCGATGGGCGGTGGGGCGGACATCGATCGAGCGGTCGAAGCGGCACGCGCAGCGCTCGACGGGCCGTGGGGTAGGACGCCGCCGACCGAGCGCTCACGCCTGCTGCACGCGCTCGCGGACGCGATCGTCGCGAACCGCAAGGAGCTTGCCGAGCTCGAGGTGCGCAACGTCGGCAAGGCGATCTCGTCGGTCAAGGCGGAGGTGAGCCAGGCGGTCGAGAACTTCCGGTTCTACGCATCCGCAATCGCCTCGATCGCAGGGCGCTCGAATCCGATCGGCGGCTCGCTCTTGTTCTATTCGCTGAAGGAGCCCGTCGGCGTCGCCGGCCAGATCGTCCCGTGGAACTACCCGTTGATGATGGCAACCTGGAAGCTCGCGCCTGCTCTGGCTGCCGGGTGCTCCGTTGTGTTGAAGCCGGACGAGGCGACGCCGCTGACCGCGCTGCGGCTTGGCGAGCTCGCGGCAGAGGTGGGCTTCCCGCCGGGTTCGATCAACATCGTTCCGGGTCCGGGCAAGACGACGGGGGCGCATCTCGTCCGCCACCCGGGCGTCGACAAGGTTGCCTTCACCGGGTCGACGGCGACGGGTGGCGAGATCATGCGGCTCGCGTCGGGGCCGATCAAACGGATCACGCTGGAGCTCGGCGGCAAGAGCCCGAGCCTCGTCTTTGCCGATGCGAATCTCGACGATGCGATCCCGAGCTCGGTGTGGTCGATCTATTACTCCGCGGGACAGAGCTGCGAAGCGCGTTCGCGCGTCCTCGTGGAGCGCTCGATCTACGACGATTTCGTTGCCAGGTTCTCCGCGTTTGCGCAGCAGCTGCGCGTCGGCGATCCGCTCGATGCGGAGACGCAGGTCGGCTCCCTCATCTCGACTGCGCACCGAGACAAGGTGCACGGCTTCGTCGAGCAGGGACGCGAAGAGGGCGCAGAAGTGGTTACCGGCGGAGCGATCGGCGAGGGCAAGGGCGCGTTCTATCCGCCGACCGTGCTTGCGGGCGTCGAGAGCCCGATGTCCGTCGCGCAGGAGGAGATCTTCGGGCCCGTGGTCACGGTGATCCCGTTCGAGGACGAGAAGGATGCGATTCGGATCGCGAACGACGTGCGCTACGGGCTGATGGCGACCGTGTGGACGGGCGACCCGGCACGCGGCCATCGTGTCGCGAGCCGGATCAAGGCCGGCACCGTCGGGATCAACATGCCGTACACCGCTTTCCCGGGCATCCCATTCGGCGGCTACAAGCAGTCCGGCTTCGGCCGCGAGCTCGGCCTCGACACGCTCGAGCTCTATCTGGAGACGAAGAGCGTGCTCGTCTCGACGAGCCCGAAGCCGATCAACCCGTTCGGGCTTTAAGCCGCGCCGCCGTGCGCGTGCACGAGCGCCTCGACGAGCTTTACGCCATCGGCGGCCTCGTCGGTGCCAACCGTGTTGCCGGCACCGAAGGGGAGGATCGCGCGCACGAGCTGGCGGCCGGGTGGATGCGTGAGGCCGGGCTCGAGGTCGAGGTCGACGAGGCCGGGAATCTGATCGGCCGTACCGCAGAGCCGACGGTCTGGACCGGCTCGCACCTGGATTCGGTGCCCTTCGGTGGAAAGTTCGACGGTGCCCTCGGGGTCGTCGCAGCGATCGAGGCGGTCGAGCGGGTCGGGAAAGGAGCAGTGGTTGTCTTTCGGGACGAGGAGCGAGGCTGCGTCGGGAGCTCCGCCTTCGTCGAGCGGGGCGTGCTGCCGGAGGCCTTCCTCGAGGTGCACATCGAGCAGGGGCCAGTGCTGGAGCGGGCGGGCGCTCCGCTGGGGCTCGCCATGGGGATCGTCGGCATCGTCCGCGGCGAGCGCACCTTCGAAGGGCACGTCGGCCATGCGGGCACCGTTCCGATGCTCGGCCGTCTCGACGCTCTGGTGGCGGCGGCCGATTACATCCTGCAGGTGCGTGACATCGCGACGGCCGTGGACGGGGCAGTGGCCACTGTGGGCGTGGTCGACGTCGAGCCGGGAGCGGTCAACGTCATTCCGGGCCGGGTACGCGTCTCCGTCGACGCGCGCGCTCCTGACCGTGAGCGCCTCGACCGCCTCGTCGCGGAGCTCGGGCTCCACGCGGACTTCCGCCTCGAGCCGGTCCCTATGGCCGAGAAGCCGATCGGCGCCTTACGCTCCGAGCTTCAGGATCGCGGCCTCCCGGTCGTCGAGCTCCCTTCGGGAGCGGGGCACGATGCGGCGACACTCGCGGGCGCCGGCGTCCCGACGGCAATGCTCTTCGTCCGCAGCCTCAACGGCGGGATCAGTCATTCGCCACAGGAGGAGTCGTCGGCTGAGGACGTCGAGCTGGCCGTGGACGTGCTCGCCGGCGCTCTCGCGAGGCTCACCTAGGCACCGCCCGTCGGCGGCCCTATAGTCGCGTGCGGCACCCCCGGGACAGGAGAGAGGAGAACATGAGGAAAAGGAAGTTCGCTCTCGTCCTGCCGTTCGCGCTCGTCGCTGCGTTGATTCTCGCGCTCGGCGTCTCGACCGGCTCGGCGAAGACGCAGAAGCAGTCTGCGGCCTTCAAGGCCGCGTGGATCTACGTCGGCCCTCACAACGACGGCGGCTGGTCGCAGGCCCACGACAAAGGTCGTCTCTACGTGCAGAAACAGCTCGGCGCAGCGGTCAAGACGACCTTCAAGGAGAACGTCCCCGAAGGACCTCAGGTCGCACAGGTCATCGAAAGCCTCATCCGGGACGGAAACAAGATCATCTTTGCGACCTCCTTCGGATTCCAGAAGGCGATGGTCGCCGCAGCGAAGAAGCATCCTGACGTGAAATTCGAGATGGCGACGGGGACCGCGCAATCGAAGAACATGGCGGAGTACTTCGGGGCAGGCGAGGACGCCATCTACCTCTCGGGTATGGCGGCAGGCGCTGCGACGAAGAAGGGCGTCATCGGCTACGTGGTTCCGTTCGCAATTCCGGAAGTGATTCGGCACGCGAACGCGTTCGCGCTCGGTGCGCAGGCCACACACCCGGGCGTCAAGGTCAAGTTGATCTGGACGAACTCCTGGTTCGATCCCGGCAAGGAGACGAAGGCCGCGCAGAACCTGCACGCGGGTGGCGCAGACGTTCTCGGTCAAAACGTCGACAGCCCGGCAGCCGGCCAGTATGCGGAGAAGAAGGGCCTCCCCTGGGTCGGCTACGACTCGGACGCGCATAAGTTTGCGCCCAAGCAGTGGCTGACAGCGGCGATCTACAACTGGGGCCCGTATTACCTGCGCAAGACGAAGGGGGCGATGAACGGCAGCTGGACGACGAACTTCTACTACGGCAACCTGAAGGACAAGATGGTCGGCCTCGCTCCGTACGGACCCAAGGTCACCGCGAAGACAAAAAAGATGATCGCGGCCAAGAAGGCGGCTCTGATCAACGGCTCCTTCTACGAGTTCGCAGGCCCCCTCTACGACCAGAGCGGCAAGCTGCGGATCCCTCAGGGCAAGCGCATGTCCGTGAAGGACCTCTACGCGATGACCTGGCTCGTCAAAGGCGTCGTCGGTAGCGCCAAGGGCTAGCAACGCGGAGGGCGGGGGAGCTCAGGCTTCCCCGCCTTCTTCCTCCGCGGTTGCTCTGCGGGGGATCACGAAGCGGTTTCCCGCCGTTGTCGCGAACGACGGCGTCGATTTCGAGGCGGCGATGGGAGAGGTCCACGCCCTCCTCGGCGAGAACGGCGCCGGCAAGACGACGCTGTCGAAGATATTGACGGGGCTCTACCGCCCCGACGAAGGCGAGATCGTCCTGTTCGGGCACGCGGTGGAGTTCAGCTCACCGCGAGCTGCACTCGATGCGGGAATCGCGATGGTGCACCAGCACTTCCGGCTCGTGTCACCGTTCACCGTCGCCGAGAACGTTGTTCTCGGAGACCACCGGGACGTTGGGCGCTCGTTTCTGCTCCGCCAGCGCGAAATCGAAGCTCGTGTCGGGGAGCTTTCTCAGCGCTACGGCCTCGCGGTCGACCCGCGTGCGCGGATTTGGCAGCTGTCGGTCGGTGAGCAGCAACGGGTCGAGATCCTCAAGGCCCTCTACCAGGACGCGCGCATCCTGATCCTCGATGAGCCGACCGCCGTGCTCACCCCGCAGGAAGCGGAAGCGCTCTTCGAGACGATCCGGGCGATGGCCGCCGACGGCCGGACGGTCATCTTCATCTCGCACAAGCTGCACGAGGTCAAGGCAGTTGCAGATCGTGTGACGGTGCTGCGCCGTGGGAAGTCCGTCGCCACCGTTCCCGCGGCGGATTCGACGCCGCGCTCGCTGGCCGCGCTCATGGTCGGACACGAGCTGGACGCCGGGCGCCGCCCGACCGATCGCGGCACCGTCGGGGAACCGGTCCTCGACCTCGCAGGCGTCTGCGCAGACGGCGACCGCGGCGTACCCGCTGTGAACGACGTGTCGCTCACGATTCGCGGCGGTGAGATCGTCGGCGTCGCAGGGGTCGCCGGTAACGGACAGCGTGAGCTGGCCGAGACGATCGTGGGGATGCGGCCCTTGACGAGCGGAACCGTGGAGGTCTGCGGCCGTCGTCTGAGCGGCGGCGATCCGCGCGAGGCGATCTCAGCCGGTGTTGCCTACGTCCCGGAGGACCGGCTCGGCACGGGCGTGGCCCCAGGCTTGAGCATCGCCTCGAACATCGTGCTCAAGTCGTATCGCGCCGCGCCGGTCTCCACCGGTCCGATGCTGCGGTTCGGTCGCATCCGCGACCTTGCTCGCGGCGTGATCGATCGCTACGACGTGCGCACGTCGGGACCCAACGTTCCGGCCTGGCAGCTCTCCGGCGGGAACCTGCAGAAGGTGGTGCTGGCGCGAGAGTTTTCCGGTGAGCCCGCCGTGCTTGTCGCCGCGTCTCCCACGCGAGGGCTCGACGTCGCGGGGATCGAGACCGTGCACTCATACCTGCGTGATGCGGCTTCGACCGGCGTCGGCGTCCTGCTCATCAGCGAGGACCTCGACGAGATCTTGGCGCTCGCAGACCGGGTCGCTGTGATGTACGAGGGCAGCGTCGTCGGTGAGCGAGACGTCGAAACGGCGACAGTCGAAGAGCTCGGCCTCATGATGGCCGGCGCGGGTGGCGAGGACTGATGCGGATCGAACGCCGCCTGCGCCAGCCCTGGTGGCTCGTGGTCGTCGTTCCCGTCGTGTCGGTTGCGGTCGCCTTCGTCCTCTCTGGGTTCGTCTTGTTCTTGACGGGACACCCGCCGCTGAAGTCGTTCCACCGCCTGCTCGACGCGGCGTTCATCGCCAACGGCGCGCTCAGCGAGACGGTCGTCTCGGCGACCCCGCTCGTATTCACCGGACTCGCGGCGGCAGTCGCGTTCCGGATGAACCTCTTCAACATCGGCGGCGAGGGACAGCTCTACGCGGGCGCGATCACCGGCGCAACGGTCGGCCTGCTGATAGGAGGCTCGCCCTCGCCGCTCATCTTCGCGGGAATGATTGCCGCGGGAGCGGTGGGCGGTGCGCTGCTCGCCGCGATCCCCGCGATCTTGCGCGCGTTCTTCTCGACGAACGAGATCATCACGTCGCTGATGCTGAACTACGTCGTCGCTCTGATCATGGAGTACCTCATCTTCGACAGTCACTCCTACCTGCGTGACACGTCTGGCTTCGAGGCGAATGTGTTTCCGCAGGGAAAGACACTCTCCGACAAGGCGTCGTGGTCGAGCCTCTCGATCCACGGCCTCGTGCTGCCGCTCGGGTTCCTCCTCGCCATCGGTGTCGCCGTTCTGGTGTGGGTCCTCTACGCCCGAACGCGCTTTGGCTTCGAAGTGCAGGTAATCGGGGACTCCGCGCGTGCGGGGCGATACGCGGGGATGCGTACGCGGCGGAAGATCCTCGCCGTCATGTGCCTTTCCGGCGGGATCGCCGGAATCGGAGGCGCGAGCCAGATCGGCGACTTTCGCCACCAGCTCGATCCGCGCGGCCTGCGCGACGCGAGCTACGGCTACACGGGGATCGTCGTCGCAGCGCTCGCCCGTTACAACCCGTTCGCGGTCGTGGTCGTCGCGCTCTTGCTCGGTGGACTGACGAATGCAGGCTTCACGCTGCAGGGTGCAGACTTTCCCGCGGGTCTAGTCGGGATGATGCAGGGACTGATCCTCTTCTGCGCACTCGGCGGTGAGCTGTTCGTGCGCTACCGGGTGAGGTTCGCGTGGTGAACAACAGCCTCATCGTCGTCGTGCTCTCGTCCGGCGTCCTCTACGGGACACCCCTGCTCTACGCAGCGCTCGGCGAGGTCCTGGCAGAGCGCTCCGGTGTTCTCAACCTCGGTGTCGAGGGGATGATGCTCATGGGCGCCGTGATGGGCTTCTGGACGGTGGAGCGCGTGCACGGTCCAACCCCGCTGATACTTGCGGCCTCCATCGGCGTGGCCGCGCTGGCAGGCGCCGTGATGGCTGCGATCCACGCGTTCCTCGTCATCACCTTGCGGGCGAACCAGATCGTCTCCGGGCTGGCGTTGACGATCTTCGCGGGAGCGGCCGGACTCTCGTCCTATCTCGGCAACGACCTTCAGCTCGCCGGTAAGCCGGCGAAGCACCAGTTTCAGGAGATCTTCCCGACGTCGTGGCAGGACCTCCCCGTGGTCGGACCGATCATCTTCGGCCAGTCACTCCTGGTCTACGCCTCCTGGGTCTGCGTCGTTCTGGTGGCTCTGTACCTGACCCGGACGCGCCTCGGCCTGAACCTACGCGCAGTGGGAGAGTCGCCGGCTGCCGCCGACGCAATGGGCGTCAACGTTTCCAGGTATCGCTACGCGCACACGCTCGTGGGCGGCGCGTTCGCGGGAGTCGGGGGTGCGGCGTTCAGCCTTTCGATCACGCCCCAGTGGGTCGACGGCCTCACGCAGGGAGCGGGTTGGATCGCGATTGCGCTCGTGATCTTCGCGTTCTGGCGGCCGACCCTCTGTCTGCTCGGCGCATACTTCTTCGGCGCCTTCACTGCGCTGCCGTTTGCGCTGCAAGGACACGGTGTGACCGTGGCGCCGGAGTTGTTCCAGACGCTGCCGTACGTCGCGACGATCGTGGCGCTCGTGCTCGTCTCGTCACGAGCGGCACGGTTACGTTTCGGCGCGCCCGCCGCGCTGGGCTTGCCGTACGTGCGCGAAGAGCGCTAAAAGCCGTCGAATACGGGATAGCCGCTCGTACCGGTGATGCAGTCGGCCGCATAGAGCGCAGAACCGACGTCGCCGGTCCACAGCGAGTAGCGCCCGCGGCCGCGCTCGGCCCGTAGCCGCTCGACCTGGGCGAGCGCGTGCATCGCAAATCGCCGGGCGCGCTCGAGCCACCTCTCGTCCCCAGTCCGCGCGAAGACTTTGAGGAACGCATAACCGTTGCCAGCGGTGCCGTGACAGATGCCCGGTCCCTTCTCGAGAGCGGGAGGTCCGGTGTGCCAGGCAAGCTCGGCGCCGGCGTGGAGAAGCTCCTCGTCGAGGTATTCCGAGGCCCCGGCGACGATCCGGCGAGAAGCACGGCGGACTCTCGCTTGAGTGAGTCGGCTCGATCCTCGTCGAGCAGCGGGAGCAGAGCCTGGACGTTCCCGACGACCCCGTGCGGCGGCGTGAGGCTGCGCAATTCCTCGCCGTAGAGGCGCTGGGTCCAGTACCCCTCTGAGTCGCGCCGTGACAGGAGCGCGTTCGCGCTCTCGTTCCACGCGTCTCGCCACCGCTCTTCCCCGGTCCACTCGAGCATCGCCTGCGCGGCGAACAGCGTGCCCGGCGATCCCCACATCACCTCCTCCGCTTCGTTGTCGATGTTTTCGCGGACGCGCGCGAACAGATCGTCCGCGAGCTCGCGGCTCGAAGCGAGCCGCCAGGCCACGAGGAGAATTCCCGTTTCTCCAGTGAGCAGCGCGGAGTCCCGCTGCGCCGGAAGCTTCATGCCCTTCATGTAGTCCGGTCGTTCGCGGAACAACTCGACGTTTCGGGTCGCGAGGGCGGCGAGGTCGAGCTTCGTCTCGGTGTGGTCGCGCTGCCGGAGGCGATCGAGCGCCCAGAGCACTCCGGCCGTGCCCACGTAGAGGTTCTTCATCGGGCTCGTTCCGTGCCAGCGGTCCCACTCGTCGGCCTGCCAGAAGAGCCGGGGCCCGCGAAAGGTGGAATCCGCGTCCTCGACGATGTCCCGAATCGCGGCGCGGGCGCGTAGCTCGCTCCAAGGGCTCTCGACCAGCGGCTCGAAAGCCTCCGGCCGGTACAGCATCACCCGACCTCCCGAAACGAGATCGGCTGCGCCCCCTCCCAGAGCGTGCGTCGGCCCAGCTCCTTGAGCTGCTCCTGCCCCTCGATGAGCGTCGCGAAATGGTTCGCCCAGAGGTGTCCCGCCTTCGATGCAAAGGAGCAGTACCCGTACGGAAGAAGTAGCTCCGTTTCACTTTGACCGCCGGGGTAGAGGGCGAGCTCGCCGGGATGCGGGTACGAGGTGGCGTTCTCCGGCCCGATCCCGAGCTCGCGGTCGCCCCAGGGAATCCAGTTCGACTCGCCACTCCAGCGGCAGTGGATGATGCGCTCGTCGAACGGGAGGATCCGCCTGAACGCAGCCACGGTCTGGGGCGCGAGCTCTTCCTCGAAGCGCGCGAGGAAGCGGAGGTCGCCTGTTGTGATCTCGATCATCGGTGCCCCTGCCAGTGATGCTGTCGAGCTTCTGGGTCGCGAGCACCAAGCCAGAGGCCGGTATGTATTGCTGGTAGGGGCACCTAAGGGATTCTCGCTCCTTGGGCGATCCAGCGCCCGAGGAGGTCGCGTTCGGCCTGCGTCATGCCGGTGACGTTTCCGAGCGGCATCGCCTTGGTCTCTACGGCCTGTTGCTCGATCGCGGCTGCCTGAGTCTTGATCTCTTGCGGCGTGTCGAACTTGATCCCGCGCGGCGCCGCGCTCACCTTCGTCGGCTGCTGGGAATGGCAGGCGGTGCAGCGCTGGTCGACGATGCGGGCGACCTGCGCGAACTGGACAGTCGGCGTTCCTGCGACCGACTCGCTCTGAGGGCGGATCAGAATTGCGAGCACGGCGATCGCAATCGCCGACGTCACTGGAATGGCCCACACGGTTCGTCCGAGCTGGCGGAGGTTGAAGAAGTGACGGACCCAGGCGCCGATCACGAGCAGCACGACGAGGATCAGCCACGAGTAGCTGTGCCCATAGGTGAACGGGAAGTTGTTCGAGAGCATCGTGAAGACGACCGGGAGCGTCAGGTAGTTGTTGTGGACGGATCGGAGCTTTCCGCGCTCGTTGGCCGCGGGGTCCGGCTCGCGCCCGGCCTGCTTGGCTCGCACGAGCTCCCAGTGCGCCGGGATGATCACGAAGAAGACATTGCCGACCATCATCGTCCCGAGCATCGCGCCGATCTGCAGATAGGCCGCGCGCCCGCTGAAGAGATGGCTGACCCCCCAGGCTGCGAGCGTGATCAGGCCCAGGAGCACGGCCGCAAGCACGAACGGCCTCGCTCCGAGCGGGCGGCAGAGCGCGTCGTACACCAGCCAGGCCGCGGCCAGCAGGCCGATGCTGATCGCGACCGCCTCACCGGTCGAGAGATCGGCGACGCTCTTGTCGACCAGGTACGTGTCGGCGTTGAGGTAGTAGAGGATGATCATGAGCGCGAAGCCGCTCAGCCAGGTCGTGTACGCCTCCCACTTGAACCAGTGGAGCGTCTCCGGGAGGACGCGCGGTGCAACGAGGTATTTCTTGATGTTGTAGAAGCCGCCGCCGTGGATCTCCCACGTCTCGCCGCCGATGCCGATCTCTCGCTCGCGCTCGTCCTCAGGCGGACGCAGATGGTTGTCGAGCGCGATGAAGTAGAACGACGAGCCGATCCAGACGATGCCGGCGATGACGTGCAGCCAGCGCGTCAGCAGGTTGAGCCAGTCGGTGGCGTACGGATCTAACGCCAGGAGCGACGCCATCGGTCCTCCGCGATTGCGACCAGCTCCTGCACGGCCGTGTCGAGCTCTTGTTCGCGTGTGCGGCCGAGCCGCTCGCGCAGGATCGGGACGATCTCGCTCTTCGGGCGGCGGTTCACGAACACGACGAAACGAAAGCCGAACCGTTGCTCGTACTCGGCGTTGAGTCGTTCGAGGGCCACGAGTGTCGCCGGGTCGTCGTCCGTGCCTTGCTCCGCTGCCGAGCGCGCGGACAAGCGCTTCGCGCCGATCGCCGGATGTGTATTGAGCGCTTCGAGCTTCTCGTCCTGGCTGAGCTCGGCGATCACGGCCTGCGCGGATGCGAGCGGATCGTCACGCAGGGCAAGCTTCTCGACGAGTCGCGTGCGTCCTTCGAACAGCTCCGCGAGCTCGTCGACTGTTAACTGCCGCGGTAGGTCGTGCACCCGTAGGAGGAGACGAGCAGTGGGATGTGGTAGTGGCCGTCCTCGAGCTCGACCTCGACGCCGATCCCTTTGAAGAACGGCGACGATGGGCGGAAGTGGAGGCGATAGACGCCCGGCTCGAGATCGGCGGCGAGCTCAGCGATCCGGCCGTCGGCGTCCGTCTCGGCGGCGGTGACGAGATCCTCGCGCCAGAGCTCGACGCGCACGCCGCTCGCCGGCCGGCCGCGTTCGGTGTCGAGGACGTGAGTGGAAAGCGAAATGCTCATTGCGCGAATCTTTCGGCCTGGATGCGATGTTCCTTCGCGATCTCACTCTCGTCGGCCCGGACGAGGTGGCGGTCACGAACGATCTCCTCGCCGCCGACGTACAGACGATCGACTCGGTGCGGCCCCGAGAAGACGAGTCCGGCGACGAGATCGTCGGCACCGCCGAGCTCGAGCCCGTCGGTGCGCCAGACCGCGAGATCGGCGCGCTTCCCGGGTGAGAGCTCACCGATGTCGTTGCGTCCGAGCACCGCCGCGCCGCCTCGTGTGCCTAGCCGCAGCGCGTCGCGGGGAGTGAGCGCTTTCGGTCCGCCGCGCGCCCGCGCGACAAGCAGCGACTGCTTGACCTCCAGGAAGAGGTCGCCCCGCTCGTTGGAGGCGGACCCGTCGACGCCGAGGCCGACCCGCACGTTTGCGTCCAGAAGATCGCGTACGCGCGCGATTCCCGCGCCGAGGCGCATGTTGGACGTCGGGCAGTGCGCGACGCCGACGTCGCGCGTCCCGAACGTCGTGATGTCGTCGTCCGAGAGGTGCACGCAATGCGCGCACCACACGTCCTCTGCGAGCCATCCCACCTCCTCCAGATACTCGACCGGCGTGCAGCCGTAGAGCTGCCGGCAGTAGTCCTCCTCCTCGATCGTTTCGGCCAGGTGTGTATGCAGCCGCAGTCCGAGCTTCCGCGCCAGTTCCGCCGACTCGATCATCAGCTCCTTCGTGACCGAGAAAGGCGAGCAGGGCGCCACCGCGATCTCGACCTGCACACCGTCCGCGAGGCCCGCCGCCGTTTCGGTGGCGGACAATGCTCGGTCACGCGTCTCCACGATCGCGTCCGGCGGGAGGCCGCCCTGCGCCTCGCCGAGATCCATCGATCCGCGCGCCGCGACGATTCGCACGCCGAGCTCGCGCGCGGCGAGGATCTCCGCCTCGAGCAACCCGCTCACGCCGGGCGGGAAGAGGTAGTGATGGTCGAACACGGTCGTGCACCCCGAGAGGGCGAGCTCCGCAAGGCCGACGCGCGCCGCGGCATATTCGGCCTCGTCGTCGATCGCAGACCAGATCGGGTAGAGCGCCTCGAGCCAGCCGAAGAGGTTCTCGTCCTGTGCACGCGCACGGGTGAGGTTCTGCCAGAGATGGTGGTGCGTGTTCACGAGCCCTGGAGTGACGACCGCCCCGCCGAGATCGCGCGCCTCGTCGGCGTCGGGCTGCGGCCCGGTGCCGGAGCTCTTCACCAGGCCGTCCTCGATCAGGATCCAGCCGCCCTCGTATTCGGTACCTGCGTCGTCCATCGTCACGACGTGGGCATTGGTGAGCAGGGTGCTCAAATCTTCAGCGGCACGATCTCGAAGCGGTCGACGTCGACGAGCCCCCGGTCGGTGATCTTCAGGCTCGGTATCACCGAGAGGCCGAGGAACGACAGCGTCAGGAAAGGCGTTGCCCCCGACCAGCCGACCTGACGGGCGGCGTCGTTGCACGCCAGGCTCTTCTCGATCACCTCCGCGAGTGGCGCGTCGGCCAGCAGCCCGGCCACGGGAAGCGGCAGCTCGGCCTTCACCTCGCCGCCGTCCACCACGACGATGCCGCCGCCTAGCTCCCCGAGCCGCTCCACCGCACGCGTCATGTCCCCGTCGTCCATCCCGACGACGACGATGTTGTGCGCGTCGTGTGCAACGGTCGACGCGAGTGCACCGCGTTGCAGCCCCGACCCGTGGACGAACCCGTGTCCGATGCGGCCTGTCCCGAGATGGCGCTCGATCACGGCGATCTTCGCGAGATCGATGGCGGCGTCGGCGACCGCGAAACCGTCCACCACCGTCGGCTGCACTTCGACGGATTCGGTCACGACCTGGTCGGGCACGAGGCCGATGGCCCGCGCCTTGCCATCGTCCCAGGGGATGTCGAAGTCCGCTGCGCTCACCGGCCGGTTGCGCACGGAGTGCTTGACCCATTCGGGAACGTCCGGCTCTGGAATCTCCTCGACCGGACGGCCGGCCTTCAGCGTCAGCTCGGGCTCGAACCGTTCCAGGTCGGGCAGGAGCAGCAGATCGGCCTGGTAGCCCGGCGCGATCGCGCCCAGGTGCCAGAGCCGGTGCCAGCTCGCAGGGTTGATCGTCGCGAGCACGACCGCGTCCTCGGGCGCGACGCCGGCCGCGACCGCCTCGCGCACCATCCCGTTGATGTGGCCATTCTCGGCGATGTCCTCCGGGTCGCGGTCGTCGGTACAGAACGCGATCCGGCTCGTGCCGAACTCCTGCACGAGTGGGAGCAGCGCCTGCAGGTTTCGCGCCATCGACGCCTCGCGGATCAGAAGCCACATGCCGCTCCGCAGGCGCTCACGTCCTTCCTCCGCTGTCAGCGCCTCGTGATCCGAGCGGATGCCGGACGCCACGTAGGCGTTCAGCTCCTTGCCGAGCAATCCGGGCGCGTGGCCGTCCACCTGCACACCCTCCGCAAGGCGCAGCTTGTCCAGCTCGGTCGCATCACCGCTGATGACACCGGGAAAATTCATCATCTCGGCGAGCCCGAGCACGCGTCGGCGTCGCAGCAGGCTCTCGAGGTCGCCGCTCAGAAGCGGTCGCCGCGGCGATTCGAACTTGGAGGCGGGGATGCTCGACGACGCCATGAAGTAGAAGTCGAGCGGCAGGCCCTCGCATGCATCGAGCAGCCAGTGCACACCGTCGGTGCCCAGGACGTTCGCCAGCTCGTGCGGGTCGAGGACGACCGCGGTCGTGCCCAAGGGGAGCACGAGCCGGGCGAACTCGTCCGGCAGCAACTTCGTCGACTCGAGGTGCATGTGCGCGTCGAGGAAGCCCGGGACGACGTATCGCCCCGACGCGTCGACGACCTCCCGTCCCTCGTACTCGCCGAGCCCGGCGACCCAGCCGTCGGCGATCGCGATATCCGTGTCGAGCCACTCGCGCGTGAACACGGAGAGGACGCGGCCCCCGCGCACGACGACGTCGGCGGGCTCGTCGCCCCGGGCCACCGCAAGTCGTCGGGAGAGATCGCTGGACACGGCGAGGCGATTCTCCCATGACGGCGAAGTACGCTTGGCGCCCGTGGACGTGTTGACGCCCCGCAGCCTCGAAGAGGCGTTGCGCCTGAAGGCGGAGCGTCCGGACGCGTTGCCCATTCAGGGCGGGACGGACGTGATGGTGGAGCTGAATTTCGACCGCGCCCGGCCCCCCGCCCTCCTCAACCTCAACGAGATCGCGGAGCTGCGCGGCTGGTCGAGCCAAAACGGGACGGTCTGGCTCGGATCGGGCCTCACCTACGCGGAAACCATGGAGCGGCCGCTGGCCGAGGCGCTGCCCGCTCTGGCCGAGGCGGCGCGAACCGTCGGCGGGCCGCAGATCCGGAACCGGGGCACGATCGGCGGCAACCTCGGCACTGCGTCGCCTGCAGGTGACGCGCTGCCCCCGCTGCTCGTCTGCGGTGCCGAAGTGAAGATCGGGAGCGTTCGCGGCGAGCGGACCGTTCCTCTGCCGGAGTTCCTCGTCGGACCGAAGCGAAACGTCCTCGCCGAGGACGAGCTGATCCTCGGTGTCTCGGTCGATGCTACGGAAAGCCGACAGACGTTCATGAAGGTCGGCCCGCGGAACGCGATGGTGATCGCGGTTGTCTCGCTCGCGGTGCGCGTCGACGGCGAGCTTCGTGCGGCTTTCGGCTCGGCCGGCCCGGTGGCGACGCTCGTGCGTGCGGAGCTTCGGGAGGCCGACTCGTTCGCGCAGCGTGTCGCCGAAGCCGCGAGCCCGATCGACGACGTCCGCGGCACGGCGTCGTACAGGCGGCATGCGCTGCGCATCCTCACGCGCCGCGCGCTCGACCGGTGCCTGGTATGAGGATCGAGCTGCACGTCAACGGCGAGCCGTGCGAGGCGGACGTCTGGGAAGGCGAGAGCCTCCTCTACGCGTTGCGGGAGCGGCTCGGCTTCCCAGGGTCGAAGAACGCCTGCGAGCAGGGCGAGTGCGGCTCGTGTTCGGTGTTGCTAGACGGGAAGCTCGTTTGCGCGTGCCTTGTCCTAGCCGCTCAGGCCGAGGGACACGAGATCGTCACGGTCGAGGGGTTGGCCGAGGATGGGCGGCTGCACAAGGTGCAGGAGGCGTTCGTCGCCACAGGCGCGGTGCAGTGCGGCTTCTGCACGCCGGGGCTCGTGGTCGCGACTGCAGATCTCCTTGCCCGCAACGTGTACCCCAGTGACGACGACATCCGTGAGGCGCTCTCCGGGAACCTCTGTCGTTGCACCGGGTACGCGAAGATCTTCGACGCGGTGCGAATGGCGGCGGCGTCGCTATGAGCGAGACCGCCTCGCCGAAGTTGGAGCTCGGGCGCGTCGGCGAGAGCGTCCCGCGCGTCGACGGGATTCCGAAGGTCACCGGCGAGTTCGCCTATTCGAGCGACCTCCAGGCCGCGGGGATGCTCTGGGGCCACACGGTGCGCAGCCCTCACGCACATGCCCGCATCCTGGCGATCGACATCTCGGGCGCGGTCGGCATGCCCGGCGTCCACGCGGTGCTGACCCACGAGGACGTTCCCGGTGAGAAGCGCTACGGGCTCGAGTTCCAGGATCAGCCCGTGCTCGCCTACGAGCGCGTGCGCTACTTCGGTGAGCCGGTTGTGCTGGTCGCCGCGGAGCATCCGGAGCAGGCGCGACGCGCGGCCGAGCGGGTCCTGGTCGAGTACGAGCCGCTCGAGCCGATCGTCGACCCGGAACGTGCGACCGAGGAGGAGCCGCTCCATCCCGACCGGCCGACGATGGGGCACGGCTACAGGGACGATCCGCGCGCGAACGTCGTCCGCTCGCTCCTGATCAAGCACGGCGATCCGGAGGCCGAGGGCGAGGTGACGGTGTCCGGTGTCTACGAGGTCGGGATCCAGGACCAGGCATTCCTGGGGCCGGAGTCAGGGCTCGCGGTGCCGGACGGCGAGGGCGGCGTGGACGTGTACGTCGCGACGCAGTGGCTGCATGTCGACCGTGACCAGGTCGCCCCGTGTCTGAATCTGAAACCCGAGCAGGTGCGCATCCACCTCGCGGGCGTGGGGGGTGCGTTCGGCGGCCGCGAGGACCTGTCGATGCAGATCCACGGTGCGCTGCTCGCCCTGCACACGAACCGTCCGGTGAAGATCGTCTACAACCGCGAGGAGTCGTTCGTCGGCCACATCCACCGGCATCCCGCGAAGATCTGGGCCGAGCACCGTGCGACGCGCGACGGCCGGCTCGTCAACGTTCGCGTGCGCATCCTGCTCGACGGCGGCGCGTACGCGTCGAGCTCGACTGCGGTCACGTCCAACGCAGCTTCGTTCGCAGTCGGGCCGTACGCCGTCGACAACGCGCTGATCGAGAGCACGTGCGTCTACACGAACAACCCGCCTTGCGGTGCCATGCGTGGCTTCGGTGCGGTCCAGGTCTGTTTTTCCCACGAGGCGCAGATGGACAAGCTCGCCGACGCGCTCGACATCGACCCGATCGAGCTGCGGCTGCTGAACGCCCTCGGGCCCGGTGGCTCACTGCCGACCGGACAGAAGATCACCGGGACGCTTCCGGTCGCCGACGTCATTCGCCGCGCGGCCGCGCTCGACGTTCCCGAGGCCGAGGAACTCCCGCGCGATCCCATGCGTCTCCCGGGCGGCTCGGGCAACACGACGCGTGGCGAGGGGGTCAGGCGCGGGATCGGGTTCGCGGTCGGCTTCAAGAACATCGGTTACTCGGAGGGCTTCGACGACTACACCGCGGCGAGAGTGCAGCTCCACGCCGACGGCAGTGCCACGGTTCACTGCGCGGCCGCCGAGGTGGGCCAGGGAGTCGCGAACGTCATCGTCCAGGTTGCGCGGACCGAGCTCGGCATGCGTGACGTGGTGCTTGCCCCCCACACGACCGCGACCGTCGATTCCGCGGGCTCCGCGTCGGCTTCCCGGATGACGTGGATGGCGTCCGGCGCGGTTCGCGACGCGTGCCGGGCGGCGTTGGAGGAGCGGGGGAAGAGAGGAGGCGACGCAGAGGTCGACGTCGAGCGGATCTACCGGCATCCGCGCACGACGCCCCTGGAGCCCGAAAGGGGCCAGATCACCGGCGAGCGTGCGCATGTCGCGTACGCGTGCGCCGCCATGCGGGTCGTCGCCGAGGTCGACGTCGAGCTGGGGCTGACGCGAGTCGTGTGGATCGGCACCGCTCAGGACGTCGGCCGGGCGGTCAATCCTCAGGCCGTGCGGGGGCAGATCGAGGGTGGGACTGCGCAGGGGCTCGGCCTCGCGCTGATGGAGGAGATCCAGACCCGCGACGGCTTGATCACGAATGCGAGCTTCACCGACTACTTGATCCCGACGACGCTCGACATGCCGCCGGTGGTCTCCGAGTTGATCGAGGAAGCGGAGCCGGACGCGCCCTACGGCGTGAAGGGCGTCGGCGAGCCGCCGACGGTCGTCTCGACGGCAGCGGTGGTTGCGGCCGTTCGAGCCGCGACCGGTCGTGAGCTCACGCGTGTGCCGGTGCGTCCAAACGACATCGTCGGTCTCTAGCCGTCGCCCGGCCGAACGAGGCCGGACTCGTACGCGACGATCACGGCCTGAGTGCGATCGCGCAGGCTGAGCTTTTGGAGCATGCGCGCGACGTGCGTCTTGACGGTGTGCTCGCTCAGGAAGAGCTCCTTCGCGATCTCGGCATTCGTGAGTCCGCGTGCGACGAGCTTGAGGACCTCGAGCTCACGCCCGGTGAGATCGTCGACCTCGGGCGGTGTCGTCGTCTCGCGAAGTTGAGCGAAGCGCTCGATCAGCCGGCGAGTGACTCCCGGTGAGAACAACGCGCCGCCGTCCGCAGCGACGCGGATCGCGGCGAGGAGCTGCTCCTCAGGCGCGTCCTTGAGGAGGAAGCCGCTCGCCCCGGCTCGTAGCGCTGCGAACACGTACTCGTCGAGATCGAACGTCGTCAGGACGAGCACGCGTGGGGGTTCAGGCTCTTGGAGGATCTGCTCTGTGGCTGCGATCCCGTCGAGGTTGGGCATGCGGATATCCATCAACACGACGTCGGGTTTCAGCTCCCGCGCGAGAGCGAGCGCTTCAACTCCGTCGCTCGCCTCGCCGACGACCTCGATCCCGGGATCGTCGCGGAGGATCAGACGGAAGCCCGAACGGACGAGCCGCTGGTCGTCCGCGACGAGCACGTTGATCAAAGGGGCAGCCGAGCCTTGACGAGGTAGCCGCCGCCGGGCCGAGGACCACTTTCGAGTTGACCACCGAAGAGAGCGACGCGCTCTCGCATGCCGGCAAGCCCAAGGCCGGCTAAATCTCCGTTCACGTTGGCGGTGCCGGTGTCCGCAATCTCGACATCGAGCGCGTCATTGCCGTACCGGAGCACGACCGCGGCCGTCGCAGGCCCCGCATGCTTGAGGGAGTTCGTGAGCGCTTCCTGCACGATCCGGTATGCGCAGAGGTCGATGCCTGCGGGTAGCTCGCGTGTCATTCCCTCGATCTGTAGCTCGACGGGCAATCCCGCGGCGCGCACTTGCGTGATGAGCGGCTCCATCCGGGCAAGCGAGGGCTGGGGCGCCAGCGTGGCTCCGATGTCGTCGGCGCGAAGAACGTTGAGGAGCCTCCGCATCTCCCCGAGGGCCTGTGATGCGGTGCGTTCGATCGCGTCGATCGCGGTGCGCGCCTCCTGTGGTCGGTCGGCCAGGGCGTGCCGCGCTCCACGTGCCTGGAGGACGATGACGCTGACGGCGTGCGCGAGAACGTCGTGCAGCTCGCGCGCGATGCGGGCCCGTTCCGCGCGCAGAGCCTCGCGGGCCTGTTCCGCACGCTCTGCGACCCGCGCGCGCTCCTTAGTTCGCCGACGCTGCATCCACTTCCCGGCAAGCCAGGCGACGCGGAAGGTGATCGTGAGGAAGACGAATCCGATGAACACGTTCGTGCGGCCGCTCGGGTCGTTCAGGTCGTAGTCGAAGGAGTGCGCGGCCGTGAGGACGGGCACCCCGGCGACCAGCATTGCGCCGGCCGCGGTCTCATCCCGGTCGAGCGTGTGCGCGGCGGCCGAGTAGATCGAAACGAGGAGGACGAGCCCGAGCGCCACGGGATAGTCGTCGGGACCGCTGATCAGCTCGATTGCAAGTGAGGCGACGAGGTTCACCCCGAGGACGCGAACCGGGGCTCGGACACGCCAGGCGAGCGAGAGGGCGGCGATTGCTCCCAGGGGCAGAACAGCCGGGTCGGGGACACCGCGCCCCCAGATCTCGAGCACCGCCGCAAGGGCGAAGCCGGCAGTAAGCAATACGTCGCCGTGCGTCTGGAGGATCTTCGACATGACCCGAGCCTAGGCCACGGCCGCCTCTGCGTCATCAGCCGCGAGAGCGAACCTCGACCGCTCGCGCGACTGATCTACGACACGGTGTCCGACACCAGGACGTGTCGAGCCCGTCGGGCCTGAGGCCGGCTTCGTTGCGACGGTTGCGATCTACTTGTGGAACATCCGTCACACCCGCGTCACGGTGTCCGACACCAGGACGTGGATGTTGCTGGCATGGGCCGAGGGGCTAGCTCTTGTAGAGCGAAAGTGCCGCGCCGGCACCCAGGAAGACCAGTCCCAGCGCGCGCGTCCACGTGATCGCGATCTGATCGAAACCGAACCAGCCGAATCGATCGATGAACGCGGCCACGCAGAGGTTGAAGGCGATGATGATCCCGATCGTCGCCGCGAGGCCGATGCGCGGCGATGCGACCGTGATCGCGAGGATGATCAGCACCGAGAGCGCCCCACCCGTCCACAGCCAGACTGGCTCCCGAGCGACGTCGGCGAGACCGCGAAGGCTTTGCCTGGCGAGCAGCAGGAGCACAAGCCCGAGGACTACGGCCACGACCCCCGCGAAGGCGAGCGCGGGGAAGACGCCCACGCGACCACCCAACTCGCCCATCACCGCTGCCTGAACGGCGCCCGCGAGGCCCGCAGCAACCGCTAGCGCTACTGCGATTCCCGTCACGCGCCAGCCGCGGCGGCTGGTTCCAGTTGCATCACCCTCTTGCCCGGATCGAATTCTCCTTTCAAGTACGAAGCTATACGCTCACGCCTCTACGACGAAGGGGAGGCGAATGGTTCGGGCGATCGTGCTGTACGAAGAGGAGCCGGACGCGGCCCGCTACGAGCAACACGTGGAACTGTGCCGCAAGGTGCCGGGTGGAACGTTCCGTCACGGTCGGGTCTTCGGCGCCCCGATGGGAGAGCCGCCGTACCGCTACTACGCGGAGTGGGAGTGGCCGGACCTGGACGGGTTCAAGGCTGCGGCGCGCAGCGAAGAATTCATGGCGACCGGCAAGGACGCGATGGAGATGGGCGGGAAGTTCACCGTGATGTTCGCCGAAGTTGGCTGAGCCGACACATCCCAGCCCGTCTTCGCCGGACGAGCTCGGCTTCGAATCGATCGTCTACGAGAAATCGCCGCCACGCGCAACGATCACGCTCAACCGTCCCGAGGTGCTCAACGCGTTCGACTTCCGAATGCTGCGCGAGCTCGGACGGGCCTGCGAGGACGCTTCGTGGGACGACGACGTCCGTGTGGTCGTCCTGACCGGCGCCGGGCGCGCGTTCTGCGTCGGCGCCGATCTCAAGTCCTGGTCGGCGGACTACCTCGGCAAACCGAAGGAGTACTGGAAGTGGTTCGGCGCTTTCAAGGATGCGCACGACAAGCTGCGCGAGATCGGCAAGCCGACGCTGGCGCGGATCAACGGTATCGCGGTCGGCGGCGGCAACGAGCTCCAGATGGCGTGCGACCTCGCCGTCATGGTGGATGACGCCTTCATCCGGCACGTCGGTCTGGAGCACGGCTCCGTTCCGGCGGGAGGGGCAACGCAGTGGCTCCCGATCTTCGTCGGGGATCGCCGCGCGCGCGAGATCATCATGCTCTGCGAGGAAATTCCTGCGGCGAAGGCGGCGGAGTGGGGACTGATCAATCGCGCCGTTCCGGCGGTCGAGCTCGACACCGCGATCGACGAGTACGTGGAGAAGCTGGCGACGAAGCTTCCGCAGACGACGCGCTACGCCAAGCAGCAGCTCAACTTCTGGCGTGACCTTTCCTGGCACGAGACGGTCAACCACGCCCGCGACTGGCTCGCGCTCTCCATGCTCGGCGATGAGGCGCAGGAGGCGGTGAGGGCATTTCTGAAGCGCTCGTCCTCGTAGAGCACGCCGACCCGATCGCAGTCGTGCTGCTCAACCGTCCGCAACAGCTGAACGCGCTCTCGGGCGACTTGATGGAAGAGCTCGTGACGGCGCTGCAGGAGCTCGACGCGGACGAGGCGGTTCGTTGCATTGTCCTCGGCGGGAACGAGCGCGCGTTTGCGGCAGGTGCAGACATCACCGAGTTGGCTGCCGGGACCCCTGTGTCGCTGTACCAGGACCGTCGCATCGAGCGCTGGGGCGCAATCCGCGGTGTGCGTACGCCGCTCGTGGCTGCTGTTTCGGGTTTTTGCCTCGGCGGCGGCTGCGAGCTGGCGATGGCGTGCGATCTCATCGTCGCTTCAGAGTCCGCCAAGTTCGGCCAGCCCGAGATCAACCTCGGCGTCATGCCCGGCGCCGGTGGCACGCAGCGGCTTACGCGTGCCGTCGGCAAGGCGGTGGCAATGGACATGATTCTGAGCGGCCGTCTGCTCAGTGCGGAAGAGGCCCGCGACCTCGGCCTGGTCGCGAGAGTCGTCGCGCAAGAGGCCTGGCTGGAAGCGGCGAAGCATGTCGCTCGGGAGATCGCCGCGAAGAGCCCTGTCTCCGTCAGGCTCGCCAAGGAGGCGATCGACGAAGCGTTCGAGACGCCGCTCTCGGCCGGGATCGAGTTCGAGCGGCGCTCGTTCTACCTTGCGCGCGCGTCCGAGGACGCAGAAGAGGGATTGTCCGCGTTCGTCGAGAAGCGCAAGCCGGAGTTTCGCGGCCGCTAGGCCGCTAGCCCTCGAGCTCGGCCGGCACGAGCTCGAGCTCACGCTCGCGCCCGCCACGCACGACCTTCGCGCGAACGGCTCGCCCGATCACCTCGCCGACGACGACGCGCTGGAGATCGTCCATGCCTTCGATCGGCGTGCCTTCGAGCTCGACGATCAGGTCTTCGGCGCGCATGCCGGCCAGGTCGGCTGGACCGCCCTCGACGACCTGCGCAATCTCGACGCCGCTCTTGCGGCCGAGCTCGCGCGCGAGCCGCGGCGGTAGAGGCCTGGGGCCACCGGCGATTCCGAGGTACGCGCGTCGGAACCGTCCTTCCGCCATCAGCGCCCCGACGATGCGTCGCGTGGCGGCATTGATGGGCACCGCGAGGCCGAGCCCCACGCCGGCGACGGCGGTGTTGATCCCGACGACGCGTCCGCGCCCGTCGGCGAGCGCGCCGCCGGAGTTGCCGGGATTCAGCGCGGCATCCGTCTGGATGACGTTGTCGACCACGCGCACGTTCGCGCCGGAGCGAGTCGGGAGCGAGCGGCCGAGTGCCGAGACCACGCCCGCGGTCACCGAGCCGGTGAACCCGTGCGGATTTCCGATCGCGACGACGAGCTGCCCGACTCGCAGTCGCTCCGCGTCACCGAGCTCCGCCGGCACGAGATCGCGTGCATCGACTCGCAGGACAGCGAGGTCGGAGAGAGGATCGGAGCCCACGACAGTGAAGTCGAGCTCCCGCCCGTCGACGAAGGACGCGCGCCCCTTGCCCTCGGTGCGCGCGACCACGTGTGCGGACGTCAGCGTGAAGCCGTCGGGTGTGATCACGACGCCGCTCCCGCCTCCGTCGAGGATGCGGCCGCCTCGAACCCGCCGCGACACGCGCAGGTTGGCGACCGAGGGGGAGAGCCGCTCCGCCACGGTCGTGACGGCCAGCGAGTAGGCGTCGAGCGCCTCGTCCTCGGAAACGTCAACAGACGGTGACGAGATGAACGTGAGCTCCATCCGGCCAAGCTAGCAACGCCGCCGATGGCTCTGTCGATCTGCGAAAGTCCGCGCGATGGCCGAGGTCGAGACGACTCGCGAGGGCGCTGTCCTCACGATCACGCTCAACCGTCCCGACGTCCTCAATGCCTTCAACCTCGAGATGCACAAGGGACTGGCGGAAGCCCTCAAGGAGGCCCGGACAGACGAGGTCCGAGCGGTGGTCATCACCGGCGCCGGTCGCGGATTCTGCGTCGGTCAGGACCTGACCGAGTTCCGCGAGGCGCCGGGGAACATCGGCTCGCGGCTCCGCGAGACCTACCACCCGAACGTGCTCGCGGTCCGGGCGCTCGAGAAACCCGTGATCGCGGCGGTGAACGGAGTCGCCGCAGGCGCCGGCATGTCGTTCGCATGCGCGTGTGACCTGCGCATCGCCGCGGACTCGGCGAGCTTCGTGCCGGCTTTCATCAACATCGGGCTCATCCCCGACTCGGGCGGCTCCTACTTCGTGACGCGCATCCTCGGGCCGGCGCGGGCGTTCGAATGGCTTACCTCAGGGCGCAAGGTCACGGCGGCGGAAGCGCAGGGGTGGGGCCTCGTCTCCGAAGTAGTCGAGACCGACGCACTCGCCGCTCGCGCCGCGGAGGTCGCTGCACAGCTCGCCGCGCTGCCGACGCGCGGCATCGGGATGACGAAACGTCTGATCGATCATGCCCTCAACGCGACTCTGGAGCGGCAGCTCGAGCGGGAGGCCGAACTGCAGGCAGCCGCAACGCAGACGGAAGACTTCAAGGAGGGCGTCGCCGCGTTCCTCGAGAAGCGGCCGCCCGACTTCCGCGGGCATTAGTGCCCTAGTCCTTGTTACAGACGGACATGCCCAGCTGGGTCGCCAGCTGATTGCTCTGCGAGTTGTGATCTCGCGCCTTGGGGACAACCGCCTGCACGGCCTGGAGGTCGCCTGCCTTTGCCTTGTCGCGAATCTCCTGCAGGTCGTCCTTGAGATTCCTCACCTGCGTCAGCCACTGATCGGAAAGCGCCTTCTCGCTCGTGGGCGGATCGAGCTTGCCGAGGTCCTGGATGGCGTGATCGAGGATCGGGAGCGTCTGGTCGGCGACCTTGGCCAGGTCGGACAGGGACTTCGGATTCGCGAACGAGTTCGTCTGCTGGTTGTACTTGCCGCAGATCGCGTCGGCCTGCGACGCGTACTCCTCCTTGGTCAGCTGCTTGCTGCCTCCGCCGCCGCATCCGGTGAGCACGAAAACGAGCGCAAGCGCAACCAGAGCTGCCCGCCTCATCGGCACTACGGTATCGGCCGTGGCTGACGGTCGCGTTCGGATCGAAGCCGGTGAGCCACTGCGTCGGCGCCGGCCGGCGGTGTTGTTGCGAGCGCCGCTCGTCGTCCCGCACTATCTCGTGCTCTCGGTCTGGATCCTGCTCGTCGGGCCGGCTGTGGCGATCGCGTGGCTCGCTCTTCTGATCGAGGGCCGGCTACCGTCGTTCCTTCACCGTTTCATCGGAGCGTTCCTGTGCTACCAGGGGCAAGTGACGGCGTGGTTCGACCTGCTCTCGGCCCGGTACCCGGATCCGTTGCACACGCTGGAGCACCCTTTTCGGATCGAGCTCGCTGATCGCCCGCGCCAACCCCGGCTCGTGACGCTCTTTCGCCTGCCGCTCGCTCTGCCCGCGCTCGTTCTCACGACTGTGTTCAACGTCGTTCTCTCGCTCGCTGCGGTCGCGGCCTGGTTCGTCGCTCTCGCGCTCGGCAGGACCACAGCGGGTCTGCATGAGCTCGGAACGTTCTGCCTGCGCTACCAGATCGAGACGCAGGCCTACTTGACGCTGCTCACATCCGCCTACCCACGGCTCGCGCCCGATGTCAAGACACCGCCCGAATGATCTCGTCGTGCTCCGGGAAGCGGCCTTCCTTCTGTTTCGAGAAGATCAGTTTCCCGTCGGCGACGACGTCGAACTGACTCTTCTGGCCCGAGACGGCCTCGGCCTCGTGAGCGGTGCTCTCGTTCAACTCGGCCGCGAGACTCGCGGCCCGGCGGTCATAACCGTCTCAGACGGGGCAGTAGAAGATCTCGATTGTCACGGGCACGAGCCTACCCGAGTGCCCGGCGGCCACCGGAAGCTCGCCCAGCCCTCCCTGACTGTGCAATAACTCGAGGGAGGGCAGTACAGGTCGGGGTTGCGAGCGACAACCGGGGAGGAGCTATGAGTTCGAGCGCTTCAAATCAGCCGCAAGCTGAGACGATCGTCCTGATCCACGGCATGTGGATGACGCCGCTCAGCTGGGAGCACTGGGTCAACCATTACACCGACCGCGGTCACCGCGTGCTTGCGCCCGCGTGGCCGGGCCTCGACAAGGAACCAGAGGAGCTGCGCCGCGATCCGTCGCCGCTTCGAGGGATCGACATCACCCACGCCGTCGATCACTACGACAAGATCATCCGCGGGCTCGACCGGCCGCCGATCATCATCGGTCACTCCTTCGGCGGGCTCTTCGCGCAGCTCCTGCTCGACCGCGGGCTCGGCGTCGCGGGCGTCGCGCTGAGCACGGCAGCTCCCAAGGGCGTGCTCAAGGTGCCGTTGTCGACGCTCAGGGCGGCCTGGCCGGCGCTGGGCAACCCGGCGAACCTCCCCAAGGAGACGCCCCTGACGCAGAAGCAGTTCCACTGGTGCTTCACGAATGCGCTCAGCCGGGACGAGTCGGACTCCGTCTACGAGCGCTACTACATCCCGGGAAGCGCGCGTCCCTTCTTCCAGGCCGGGCTCGCCAACTTCAACCCGAATGCGGCGACCAAGATCAATTACAGGAACCCGGCGCGCGCGCCGCTACTGCTCGTCACCGGTACGGAGGACAGGATCTGTCCGCCCTCGGTGAACGAGTCGAACTTCAAGCAACAGCGAAAGGCGCCCTCTGTCACCGAGCACAAGGAATACCCCGGCCGGTCGCACTGGCCGGGTCAGGACGGCTGGGAGGAAGTCGCGGACTACCTGCTCAACTGGACGACCGAGCACGCGCGGACGAGCGACGCGCGGTCTGCCGACGCGCGGGAACGGGCGGCGACCTCACCGACCTAGATGGTCTTGAACTGCTCGAACGGCTGCCTGCACGCCGCGCAGTAGCGCAGTGACCTGCAGGGGGTCGGACCGAAGATGTTCTCGAGCCGCGTCTCCGTGGAGCCGCAGTACGGGCAGCGGTGGGCGTTGCTCTGCAGTTGGACGAGCGTCGGCGCGGCTGCCTCGCGCGGCGCCGGCGGTGCGAAGCCGGAGGCACGCAGCTTCGCGCGCCCGGCGGGTGTGATGCGGTCGGTCGACCACGAGTCGTCGAGGCAGACGTTGATCTGGGGCTCGGCGCCCAGGGCGCGGATCTGGTCGGCGATCGCGTCGCGCATCACCTCGAGCGCGGGACAGCCGAGGAACGTCGGCGTGAAGTCGACGCGAACACGGCCGTCCTCCACGTCCACGTGTCGCACGACGCCGAGCTCGACGAGCGAGATCACCGGGATCTCCGGATCCGGAATCTCCGCGAGTGCGTCCCAGACCTGAGCCTCGGTCACCATTTCGTGCCCGCCGGTTGCGAGCGCCGCACCATCGTCATCTCCTCCCAGAGCTCCGGCAGCTCGGACGTGTGCTCGCCACGTTGCTCGAGCAGGGGCTGAAGCTCCTCGAGCGCAGCGGCATAGCGCGGCTCTTTTTGCAGTCGTTCGTGCCACATCTGGGCGTGCATGCGATGGTAGATCTCTTCGCGATCGATCTTGGCGGCGAGACCTGCTATCTCCGCGTTGGCGGACGCCTTGAGGCGCGCGAGGCGTTTCGCGTCGGCTCCCTCGTAGAGATAGTGGCGCGCGATCGTCTTCTCCCAGTCCAGCAGTCGTAGCTCGACGATCTGCGCACAACGGTACTCGTCAGGCGAACGGTCGAATGCAAGCGCGTCCGCGGTCGTGCCGCGTTCGCGCGCAACCAGCTCGTAGAGGGCGCGCGCATGACCGATCTCGTTCTGCGCGATCGACGAGAAGGCGACGTCTTCCTCGAGCAACGGCGCGATCCCGGTCCACTCCGAGTCCCGCCAGCCGAGGATCAGCTCGTCGTCAGCGATCTCTAAAAGGGTGTTTTGTACTTTCTCGTCCATGTCCACGAGCGAAGCGAAGTCCTAACCCTCCCCCGCGGAAAGTGCGCCAGCCCTTTTCGTGGAGACTGCGCGTTCACGCGCCTCCTTCAACTTCTCCTTCAGTGGATAGCCGTCGACTCGGTGGTAGTTGCGATTGAGCTCGTCGACGAACTCGTGGATCTCCATCACGGCGGAGCGTGCCACGATCCAGAGCGCCGTCGACTCGCCGCGCCGTCCGTACTGTTCGCGCGCATATACGTCCGCGAAGTGATCGTCGGCGGCCTCGACGGAGCCTGCATGCTGGAACGGCTGCCCCTTGCGCTCCTGCCGAAAGACCTCGTAGATCATTACGCAGCTTCGGCGAGAACGACCTGACGCACCCAGGCGGAGTTCTCGCGCGCCATCCGCCTGAGGTCGAGCCGATCCTGAGACCTTGGGCCGTGTCCGGTCACGACCTTCTTGAGCTCGTCCCAGTCGGGCTCGCTGTACTCCCAGACCCCGTCGTCCAATTTCCGCAGCTTCGGATCCGGAACTGTGAGCCCGAGCTCCCAGATCTGTGGGACGTACCCGTCGAGGAACTGCTGGCGGGCCTCCTCGTTCCCCTGCGACTTGATCCGCCAGACGAACATCGGATCGTCTTCCTTGTCGATCGGGTTGCCGTGAAACTGCATCAGAGGTCCCCACCAGCGGTTCACCGCTTCCTGGACGAGCTCGCGCTGGTCGTCGGTGCCGTTCATCAGCGTCAGGATCACGTCGCGGCCGTGGAGGATGTGGAACGACTCCTCCCAGCAGATCTTCTTCATGATCCGCGCGTACGGCGCGTAGGAGCACTTGAGCAACGCCTTCTGCGAGATGATCGCTGCCGCGTCGACGAGCCACGCGATCACGCCGACATCGCCCCACGTCTTCGTCGGGTAATGGAACACGTTGTGGAACTTCGACTTGCCCGAGATCAGATCGTCGAGGCACTGCTCGCGCGGCTTGCCGAGGTCCTCGACTACGCGGTAGATCAGCTGCGAGTGGCCGACCTCGTCCTGCACCTTCGCGGTCAATGCGAGCTTTCGTTGCAGCGTCGGTGCACGGAGAATCCATTCGCGCTCGGGTAGGACGCCCATCAGCTCCGAGTTGCCGTGCATCTCGATGAACTTGATCAGCTTGGCCCGGTAGTCGGCGGGCAGCTCGTCGGTGGCCTCGACCTGGCCACCCGACTGGACGTACTCGAGGAACTGCGTCTCGCTCATGGCCTCCCTACCTAACGATCGTTAGGGTCTATTGAAGCATGTCCACCCGGAAGTCGGAGCTAACCCGCCAGGCGGCCCGGCTCTTTGCCGAGAAGGGCTACCACGGCACCTCGATCGGCGACCTCGCGGAGGCGATGGGCGTCCAGAAGGGCTCGCTCTACGCCCACATCGACTCGAAGGCCGACCTGCTCTGGGAGGTGGCCCGCGACGGGGCGGCGGCCTTCCATGCAGGTCTCGACGCGGTGCCGGACGAGCTGCCGGCGACCGAGAAGATCCGGCTCGCGCTCCGGGCGCACCTGCGCGTGATCGGCGAGCAGCTCGAGATCGCGACGGTGTTCATTCGCGAGTGGCGCTATCTCGAAGGGGACCGTCGCGACGAGTTCGTCGCCGAGCGGCGGCGCTACGAGGACCGCTTCCGTGCGCTTTTCCGCGAAGGACGCGAGCTCGGCGGCCTACGCACCGATCTCGATGACGCGACGGCGACGCTACTCGCGCTCTCCGCCGCGAACTGGGCGTACACCTGGCTGCGCCCGGGCGCCGACACTGACGAGCTCGCGGACCGTTTCTACGCGTTCTTGCTGGACGGCATGCGCGGCTACGCCACTCCCTGACGGCGCATGGCATGCTCGTCCGATGAAACGGGCGGTCCTGATCGTCAACCCGCAAGCGAGCCGAGTCACCGAGGAGGGCATCTCGGCCGTAGAGCGGGCGTTGATGGGCTCGGCGTACCTGCGCACGATTCGAACGGAGCGGCCGCGGCATGCGGTCGAGCTCGCACGGGAGGCAAGCGACGCCGATGCGGTGATCGTGTTCTCAGGCGACGGCGGCTTCAACGAGGTGCTGAACGGGGTGGAGCGGAGAGATCAGCCGCTCGGTTTCGTCCCAGGAGGCGGCACGAGCGTGCTGCCACGAGCGCTCGGGCTGCCCCGCAGCCCTGTGGCCGCGGCCGAGCGGCTTGCCGCCGCGCTTCGCAGCGACAGGACGCGAACGATCTCGACCGGTCGCGTCAACGGGCGGCGCTTCGGGTTCGGCGCCGGCATCGGGATCGACGCGGAAGCAGTGCGCAGGATCGATGGGCGCGGACGTTCGCCGGAGGGCGAACGACCGGGCGACCTTGCTTTCCTCGGGACGTTCGCGCGCATGCTGCTCGAACGGCGCGGCCGCCTCGAGCCCGTGTTGGACGTCGACGGCTACGGGCGGGCCGCGTTCGTGCTCGTCGCCAACGTCAACCCCTACAGCTTCCTCAAGACCGTTGCGATCAAGGCCAGCCCGGAGGCGGCGTTCGAAGCAGGGCTGGACTTCCTCGCGCCCGTGTCGCTGACGCCGAGGACGTTGCCGCCACTTCTCCTCGCCCTTGCGACCGGTCGTCCCGCGCGCAACGCGCTACGGGGCCACGATCTCGACCGGATCGCGGTGCGCAGCGACCGCCCACTGCCGCTGCATGCGGACGGGGAGGACCTCGGCGACGTGACCGAGGCGGTCTTCGAGGCCGAGCGCGACTCGATCACGGTGCTCGTCTAAATACACTTCCGCTCGATGGCCCAGGTTCTTCCGGCCGAGCGCGACCTCCGGCGCGTGATCGGCGACGCGGACGGTGCCGGCGACCGTCAGGTCGAAGGCCTCGGCGAACAGGAGCTCCTCGAGCTCTATCGCTCAATGGTCCAGCTGCGGACGTACGACGAGCGGTCGGTCGTCTACCACAGCCAGGGCCGCATCGGGACGTACGCGATCTTCTGGAACCACGAGGCGATGCAGGCAGGGGCGTTCCACGCGCTCGCGGACGAGGACTGGATCTTCCCGTCGTACCGCGAGTCGGCGATCGGGCTCCTGCGCGGCATGCCGCCCGCGACCGTGCTGTCGTGGTGGCGCGGTCATCCGGCGGGCTGGTGGAACCCTGACGACTATCGCGTGGCCTCGATCTGCGTTCCGATCGGCACGCACGTTCCGCACGCGGCGGGTCTTGCCTGGGGAAAGAAGCTGAAGGGCGAGCGCGCCGCGGCGATCGTGTTCTTCGGCGACGGCGCGACCTCGGAAGGCGCGTTTCACGAAGGCGCCAACTTTGCCGCGGTCACGGGCGCACCGCTCATCCTGTTCTGCAACAACAACGGCTGGGCCATCTCGACGCCGGTCGAGGCGCAGACGCGGGCGCAGACGCTCGCGGACAAGGCGGCCGGCTACGGGATGCCGGGAGTGCGCGTCGACGGGACGGATGTGCTCGCCTGCTTCGAGGCGACGCGCGAGGCGGTCGGGCGTGCGCGCAACGGCGAAGGGCCGACGTTGATCGAGGCGGTCTCGTATCGCGTCGCGCCGCACGCGACCGCCGACGATCCCAGCGCGTACATCGACATGGAGCGGGTCGAGGAAGCGCGGAAGAGCGAATGCGTCGGCCGCTTCGAGGGGTATCTGCGGCGAGCGGGCATCCTGCACGACGATCTCGCCGCATCGATCCGGGCGGAGGCAGCCGAAGCGATGCGCGAGGCGATCAGGGCGGCGGAGGCCGAGCCGCCCGCGGACGTCGAGCTGCTGTTTGCGAACGCGTACGTGGATCCTCCCGCGTCGTTCGGCTCGGATCTCGACGAGCTGCGAGGCACGCTTGGCTGAGCGCTCGATCGTCGAGGCGATCAACGACTGCTTGCACGTCGAGCTCGAGCGGGACTCGTCCGTCATGGTTCTGGGCGAGGACGTTGGTCGTTCTGGCGGCGTCTTCCGCGCGACGGCGGGGTTGCGCGACCGTTTCGGGCCCGACCGTTGCTTCGACACACCACTGGCAGAGGCCGGCATCCTCGGTACCGCGGTCGGGCTCTGCATGGCCGGCTGGCGTCCCGTCTGCGAGATGCAATACGACGCGTTCTCCTATCCCTGTCTCGACCAGCTGATCACGCATGTCGGCCGCTACCGGTGGCGGACCGGCGGGAAGATGGAGTTCCCGATCGTCGTGCGCATGCCGTACGGGGGCGGCGTGCGTGCGCCCGAGCTGCACGACGACTCGCCGGAGACGTACTACGTCCACACGCCGGGCGTGAAGGTCGCGATTCCCTCGACTCCTGCGGACGCGAAGGGAATCCTCGCGGCTGCGATCCGCGATCCGGATCCCGTTGTCGTGCTCGAGCCGAAACTGCACTACCGGACGAGCAAGGGCGACGTGCCGGACGGCGAGCATGTCGTCCCGCTCGGGAAGGCACGCCTCGCGCGCGAAGGAGAAGACCTGACGCTGGTGGCCTACGGGTCGATGGTTGCCGTGTGCGAGGCGGCTGCCGACGCTCTCGACGACGTCTCGGTCGACGTGCTCGACATCCGTTCGCTGAAGCCGCTTGACGAGGACGCGCTGCTGGCTTCGGCTGCGAAGACCGGCCGAGTCGTGATCGTGCAGGAGGCGCCACGAACGTGTGGATTCGCAGCGGAGCTGGCGGCGATCCTCGCCGAGAAGGCGATCCTGGACCTGCGCGGCCCGGTGTTACGCGTGACGGGTTACGACGTCCCCTATCCGTACTGGCAGATCGAGGATGCGTACATGCCGTCACCGGAGCGCGTCGTCGCCGCGGCTCGTCGCCTGCTGGAGTTCTAGGTAGGGGCGAACGAACGAACTCCGGCACGAGTTCTCCAACCGTCGCCCGCCTTTCGATCTCTATCGTCGCCGAAAGGCGTCCTGCGCGCACCTGTCTGTGGAAGAAAAGTCACAGACTCTTGACGAAGCCCACCTCTGAGACGGACCTGTCCGGGGACAGCCCCAGGCCCGCCCAGGCAGGACTAGGTTTTCGGGAGATGTCGGAAAGGCAGACGAATGAGCGGTTGCGGCTCTGGCTCGAACGCAGCGGCGCAGGGTTTCGGCTGCGCGATGCGGCGACCGGCGAGCTCGTGCGCGGCGAGGATCCGCGCATCCGCGTGATCAAGGTCGCCGGCGTGTCCTATCGCATCGACGCGCTGCAGGACGATGCATTCGCTCCCGGCCGGCGGCTTGCGCTCGTGCCCGAGCCGGACAACGAGCACGATCCCCGTGCGATCGGCGTCTGGGACGAAGAGCACCGGGTGCAGGCCGGTTACGTCCCCGCAGAGATCGCGCGCGAGCTCGATGCCGAGGAATGGCAGGCCGTTTCGGTGTGGGAGTTCTTCGAAGACGGCAGCCGCGGCGGGCTCCGCGTGTTGCTTGCGCCTCGCGACGCCTGGATCGGTCTTCCTCGTACATGACTCAGGAGATTCCGCTCGAGCGGCGCACGCTGCACGGCCACTTCTCGCGTGACCTCACGCCGGTCCTGACGATCGAGAGCGGCGACACGGTCGCTTTTTCGTGTCTCGACTCGGGTTGGCACGTCGCGCCCGGAAAGACGTTCGAGCCTCGGGACGAGAAGCTCGACGAGGGCCATGCGCTCGTCGGCCCCATCGAGGTACGTGGCGCGCGTGCAGGCCAGACGCTCGCCGTCCGCATCGACGAGGTCCGTGTCGGGCCGTTCGGCGCGACGGTCGCCGGCGGCTGGTCGACGCCGCTCAACGACCGGCTCGGCATGAGCGACGGTGAGACGCTCGTCCTCCACTGGAGCCTCGATGCGGAGAGGGGCATCGGCCGCGATCCACACGGACGCGAGGTGGAGTTGCGACCCTTTCCGGGCGTCCTCGGCATGCCTCCACCCGAGCCGGGAGTGCACGCGACCGCTCCGCCGCGCCGCTGGGGCGGAAACATCGACTGCAAGGAGCTCGTGGCGGGCACCACCTTGTTCCTGCCGATTCCGGTCGACGGCGCACTCTTCTCGGCGGGCGACGGTCATGCACGCCAGGGAGACGGTGAGGTTTCGCAAACCGCGATCGAGTGCCCGCTCGACCGGCTCGAGCTCACGCTCTCGGTCGAAGACCGGCCCGACCTCAACACCCCGATCGCCTGGACGCCGGATGCCTGGTTGACGTTCGGGTTCGACGAGGACCTCGACGAGGCAGCCGCCGCAGCCACCGATGTGATGCTCGAGCTGATGAGACGCGAGCTCGACCTGGAACGTGCCGACGCACTCGCGCTGGCGAGCGTCGTCGTCGACCTGCGCGTCACGCAGCTCGTCAACGGTGTCAGAGGTGTGCATGCCGTCCTCCGTCACGACGCGATAAGAATCTGACCGTGGCCTACGAGTTCAAGCTTCCCGACCTCGGCGAAGGACTGACGGAAGGCGAGATTGCGCGCTGGCTCGTCTCCGAGGGGCAGGAGATCGCGGAGGACGATCCGCTCGTCGAGATCCAGACCGACAAGACGACGGTCGAGATCCCCTCACCTGCCGCAGGGACCGTGACGAGCATCCTGGTGGAGGAGGGAAAGGTCGTCCCGGTCGGGACCGTGCTCGTCGTCATCGGTGGCGAGCCCGACGGGGAGCGGCCGCGCGCCGCGACCAAGGTTGCCGCGGGGCCGCCCGAGCGCGAAGCGAAGGGAAGGGCCACGCCGCTCGTGCGCAAGATCGCACAGGAGCTCGGCGTCGATCTCGACTCGCTTGCCGGCACCGGCCCGCAGGGACGCATCACCGAGGACGACGTCCGCGCCGCGGCGGGCCCCAGCGAGGGCAGGAGCGAGCCGCTACGCGGCGTGAGGCGCCTGATCGCAGAGCACATGACGCGTGCGCACCGAGAAGTCCCGGCGGTCACGTGGGTGGAGGAGTGCGACTTCTCCGGTTTCGATCTCAAGCAACTCGTCCCGCGGGTGCTGAAAGCGTGCGCCGAGGCGCTGAAGGAGTTCCCGGAGCTGAACGCGCGCCTGGAGCGAGACCAGATCGTCTTTCTGGATCGTTACGACCTCGGCGTCGCTGTGCAGACCGACGAAGGGCTCGTCGTCCCGGTCGTCAGGGATTGCGCGACACGCTCAATAGAAGATCTGGGTTCGGATGTCGCCCGCCTCGCGGAGAGCGCGCGCGAAGGAACGCTCAAGCCGGAGGAGCTACGCGGCTCGACGTTCACCGTCACGAGTGCGGGGAAGCTCGGTGGGCTCCTGCAGACGCCGATCGTCAACCACCCAGAGGTCGCCATCCTAAGCATCGGCCGCATCGGGCCGAGGCCGGTCGTCCGAGACGGGGAGGTCGTCGCGAGACAGACCGGTTACGTGTCACTCACGTTCGACCACCGTGTCGTCGACGGCGCACGCGCAGCTCAGTTCGGTCTTGCGGTCATCAGCAGGCTCGAACAGCGATAAGACGGGCGCTGCCGCCAGCAGTGAGGGCGCCCGGGCACCGGGGCAGTGGCACCCGGGCGTCACGGGACCTACGGAGACGACGGAGAACCGGTTTTTGCCCCTACACGACTGCGGCGGCGAGATGAGCGGCGAGCATGCCCTCGATCCTCGGAGCGCTCGCGCGCCCATCGATCCGGTCGACGACGCGCTTGCCCTTCACGAGGACGAGCGTCGGCACGTCCGCCACCATGAAACGGACCGCAAGCTCCGGTTGCTCCTGGACGTCGACGCGTATGACACTGAGCCGCGTGCGCTCCTTTCGCGCGAGGTGCGCGAGCAGGCTCTCCATGCGCCGGGCCGGGCCCGAACGTTCGGACGAGAAGAAGACAAGCAGCGGCTTGGCGTCGTCTCTCACTAGGTTTGTCCTCCTGGATCGAGCCTGCGGGGGGAAGGGATTCTTCTTTTCCCTGCAAACCGGCCGCGCAAACTACACTCGGTTACCGATGGGGAGCTGGTACTGGATCGGTGTCTGCGCGGGGCTCGGCGTAGCTGTCGGCGTGCTCCTGGCGGGAGTGTTGACAGGGACGCGAGCCGCGCTGGCCGCCGCGCTCGCCCTCGCCGCAGGGGCCGGTGTCGCGGTCGGATTTGCGCTCGGCCAGTGGGACGAGGCCGTCGGTGGCGGTGTGGGCGGTGCGCTCGGGTCCATCGGCGCGGCGCAACTGGTCTCGGGGTCGCTCCGCCGTGGCGGCTCGCGGTTCGGCACGGCGATCTTCATGGCCCTCGCCGCGGTTGCGCTTGCGGCCCTCGCCTGGATTCCGGTCGTGGGTTACCTGGAGGCGACGCTCGTTCCCGCATTGGCCGCACGCCTGCGCGGCCGCGCCGGCGAGCGCTACGCCGGGTTGCGTTCGCTTGCCAAAGATTAGAAAGCTAATCCTGATCGTCATCGACGGGCTGACGCCCTCGATGTTCGAAGCGGCGGTCGGCGACGGTCGCGCACCGGCGCTCTCATTTCTGGCCGAGCAGGGGTCCTACTCTCGCGCGATCTCGACGTTCCCCTCCCTGACGCCGGTGTGTCTCTCGTCGATTGCGACCGCTTCGCACCCGGACGTCCATCGCATCCCGCACCTGGTGTGGTACGACCGCGAGCGCGCACGGCTCGTCGAGTACGGCTCCTCGTTCGGGGCGGTGCGTGCCGCCGGAATGACGCGCTCGCTCCTCGACACGATCATCAACATGAACCGGCTCCACCTGGGCACCGAGGCAGTCACCGTCTACGAAGCGCTCGAAGACGCCGGGTTCACCGCCGCAGCGATCAACATCACCTGCTATCGCGGGCGCACTCCTCACCTGCCGACGCTCCCGGGGCTGACGTTCCCGGCTTACGGGCCGAAGCGCTTCTTCTTCTACAACCTGTTCGAGTCGGATCCGACCGGCGCACCGCTTGCCGTCTTCGGGCGGTCGCACGGATCCATCGACGCCTACGCGGCCGCGGTCGGCCGTTGGCTCGTCACCCGTGACGGCTTCGACTTTCTCGTCTACTACCTGCCGGACTACGACTTCGCCTCTCACGCATACGGTCCCGACGGGGCTTTCGAAGCTCTAGCGCGAAGCGATGCCGCGGTCGGCGCGCTTCTCGATGCGGCCGGCGGGCCCGAGGAGTTCCTCGAGCGCTACGCAGTGGTTCTCTGCTCCGACCATGGTCAGACGCACGTCGACCGGCACGTTCGTCTCGAGTCGGCGTTTGGAGATCTCGACGACGTGCTCGTCACCGCGTCGAACCGGGCCGGAATGGTCTACCGGCTCGGAGGGGCAAAGCAGGATGCACGGGCGCTCGCGGAGCGACTCGACGAGGCAGAGTCTGCAGAGACGGTTCTGTTCGTCGAAGGAGCGGACGCGATCGCGCGACGCGAAGGAGAGGAGCTGCGCTTCGCCCCGGACGCAGCCGGGTGGAGCACGACCGGGGACGAGGCCGTGCTCGGCTATCCAGGCGGCCTGGAGCGAGCCTGGGCGGCCCTGAACAATCCGAACGCGGGCGAGGTGATCGTCTCCGCCGCCCCGGGATTCGAGTTCGCCGATCTGGCCGGCCGCCATCACTCCGGCGGCGGCAGTCACGGCTCCTTGCGGCGCGGCGACTCGGAAGTCCCGATGCTGACGATCGGGCTCGACGCGCAACCGCAGTCCATCGTGGACATCGCTCCTGCGGTTCTTCGGCACTTCGGCGTGGCGCCTCCCGCCTACGCCCGTACGCTCACGCGTGCCGCCTGACTCCGCCGCCGAAGGCAGGAGGAGGATGGTCGACGCGCAGCTGCGTGGCCGCGACGTCGTCGACGAGCGCGTGCTCGCCGCGATGGAACGAGTGCCACGTGAGCTCTTCGTGCCGGAGAAGCTGCGCGACCGCGCCTACGACGACGCCGCGCTACCGATCGGCGACGGCCAGACGATCTCCCAGCCGTACATGGTCGCGCGGATCTGCGAGGCGCTCGCATTGACGGGGCCGGAGCGTGTTCTCGACGTCGGCACGGGCTCCGGCTATCAGGCCGCCGTGCTTGCCGAGCTCGCGGCGGAGGTCGACACGATCGAGCTCATTCCCGAGCTGGCCGAGCGCGCGCGCGCGAACCTCGAGGCCGCCGGCTACGGCCGGGTCAACGTCCATGTCGGCGACGGGTCGCGCGGTCTTCCCGAGCGGGCACCCTTCGACGCGATCGCGGTCGCAGCGGCGGCACCGGAGCTGCCGCGGACGCTCTACGAGCAGCTCGAGCCGCGCGGGCGGCTCGTGGTGCCGGTCGGGCGGCGCGGCATGCAGCGTCTCGAGGTGATCGTCCGTAGCCCGGAGGGCCCGGCCGTTCTGCGCTCCGTGCCGTGTCGCTTCGTCCCGCTCCTGGGGGAAGAGGGGTTCTGAGGCGTTTGCGTCCGGTCGGTCCGGGCAGGATGGCGGCGGGGATGAGGGAGAGAACGGGAGACGAGCTGCTGGCCCTGCCCGTGCGGCTGCGCGGGATCCAGCTCGGTCGCCCGGTCGACCTGCTGCTCGATCGTGATGCCCGGAGGGCAGTCGGGCTCGATGTTTTCTGCGGGGACGAGGTGCATCGCTTCTTGCCTCTGCCGACCGCAGCCGTTCGGCGTGAGGAGATCCGCATCCTCTCGCCGCTCGTCCTCCTCGAGCGGCACGAGCGGGACTTCTACCGCTCTCGGACGCTCGCCCTGAGCCGGCTGCGGGGCACGGCGGTCGAGCTGAACGGACGGCAGCTCGGGCCCCTTCGGGATGTCGTCGTGGCCGAGGATGGCCGGGTGATTGCGGCGATCGTCGACGGGAAGCGCATCCCGTTCGACGACGGGCTCCGCTTCGCTCCAAGACGCCGCTCCGCCGCTTAACAGCTAGTTTCTCCAGCCGCATGGAGGAGCGGGACGCAGCCGTCGCCGTGGGACTGCGCGCCCGCGCCAATCAAGCCCTGCGCCAGCGGAGCAACTGGGAGGAGCTGGCGAAGTTCTGCGCCGTCGGGGCGTCGGGCTACATCGTCAACCTGCTCGTCTACGTCGCTCTGCTCGACGGCGCCGATCTGCACTACCGCGTGGCGGCGACCGGCTCGTTTCTCGTCGCGGTGACGAACAACTACCTGTGGAACCGGCTCTGGACCTTCCGCCGTGACCGTGGTCACTTTGGACACCAGGGCCTGCGGTTCTTCGTGGTCTCGGTGATCGTCTACGTCGGCAACCTCGCCATCCTCACGCTGCTGGTCAAGCTGGGTGTCGGAAAGATCGTCGCGCAGGCGATCGCGATCATCACCGTCACCCCGGCGAACTTCATCGGCAACAAGCTCTGGTCCTTCCGGAGACGACGCTGAGGCTGTTCTTGTTCGCGGCCGCGGTCACGCTCGCGGCAGCGATCCTCGTTCCGGTTTCCCCGGCGGCTGCCGAGCCCCGGCTGACGAAGGAACGCGCTACTGCGCTCTTTCTCGGGAACGACAAGGTGTCGGACTGGCTCGGCCGCTATTCGCGCGCCGGACGTGTTACCGAAGCGACCTACGAGGCCGAGGCGTCGAAGTGCTCCGCGGGCACGCAGGGCGGGTGCTGGACCGTCACCGTCACCTGGAAGAACGACAGGGTCGACGCAGGTGTGATCGCAACCGGGAAGGTCGACGACAACACGACTCGCGTCACGGAAGCCTGGACGGGTCCGCAGGTCGCGTGGAAGATGGCACGCGGCTACGACGGCGCGTTCGGCGGCAAGAAGATCAACAGCCTCCGCTACTGGCTTCCGTTCTGCTTCGTGTTCCTGCTCGGCCTCATGGACTTCCGCCGGCCGCTGTCGGTGCGGAACCTCGACCTGCTCGTGCTGCTGTCCTTCTCCGTGTCGCTGTGGTACTTCAACCACGGCAACATCTTTGCGAGCGTGCCGCTCGTCTATCCGCCGCTCCTGTACCTGCTCGCACGCTGCCTCTGGATCGGCGTGCGGGGCCGCCCAGTTCGTGCTGGGCGCCCGCTCTGGAAACCGGCGGTGCTGCTCGCGGCCGCGGTCTTTGTCATCGGCTTTCGAGTCGGCCTCAACCTCGAGGATTCCAATGTGATCGACGTCGGCTACGCGGGTGTGATCGGCGCGCAGCGCATCTCGAGCGGGGCGATGCCGTACGACAACTTTCCGAAGGAAGACGACCTGAAGGCATGCGGCCCCGCCGACTCCGAGGGAGAGATCCGCGACCGCATCCAGTTCAACGGCCGCTGCGAGTCTGCGAACCCGCTGGGAGACACCTACGGTCCGGTCGCTTACGAGGCGTACCTGCCCGGCTACTGGATCCGAGGGTGGTCCGGGAAGTGGGACAAGCTCCCGGCCGTGCACCTCACTTCGATCATCTTCGACGTGCTCTGCGCGCTCGGGCTGGGCCTCGCCGGCTTACGCTACGGCGGACGCTGGCTCGGCGCCGCGCTCGTCTTTGCCTGGGCCGCCTTCCCCTTCACGCAATACGCCTCGATGTCGAACACCAACGACACGATCGTGCCGGCCTTTCTCATCTTCGGGTTCTGGCTGGCGAGCTCTCCCTGGTCGCGAGGGATCTCCGTCGCTCTCTCCGGCTTGACGAAGTTCGCGCCGCTCATCGTCGCGCCGCTCTGGTTGACGTACCCGGGCCCGCTCCGGCGACCTCGGCCGGCGCTTGCGTTCGCCGCGGGATTCGTGATCACGACCGTTGTCGCCTTCTCGATCCTGCTGCTCGACGGCCATCCGGTTCAGGCGGCTCAGACGTTCTACGAGCGTACGCTCAAGACACAGATCACGCGGGAGTCGCCGTTCTCGCTCTGGGACTGGGCGCAGTACCACGCGCGCGGAATTCCGGATCTTCACATCATGCAGCGGGTGCTCGAGGGTCTGCTCGTGCTCGGGGCCGTGGCCGTCGCATTCGTGCCGCGCACGAAGACCCCGCTGCAGCTGGCCGCGCTGACCGGGGCGCTCTTGATCGGCTTCGAGGTCGTCCTCACGCACTGGTCCTGGCTGTACATCCCGTGGTTCTTCCCCTTCGTCATATTTGCTCTGCTCTTCGGTGCCCGAGAGCAACCCCAGGCAAGCGTCTGAACGCTCCGTGGTCGCCGCGGCGTTCGCGGCGATCGCGCTCTTCGTCGTCTCATGGACGCTGCTGCACGTCGGCTTCTACAAGCACAAGCAGCTGATTGACACGCCGGTCTACCAGCGCTACGGCAATGCAATTGCTGATGGGAAGGTCCCATACCGCGATTTCGAGCTCGAGTATCCGCCCGGTGCGCTGCCGGTCTTCGCCCTGCCCGGCCTTGCCAAGCCAGGGAAGGACCAGCAGGTCACGACGGGCTTCCGCCGCTCCTTCGAGACGATCATGTGGTTGTGCGGCGCCGCCGCGATCGCGGCGATGGCCGTGGTCCTACGCGCATTACGACGCAGCAGGGTGAACGTGTGGGCCGCGCTCTGCTTTGCGGCCGTGGCGCCGCTCCTGCTCGGCTCGGTCCTCCTCAGTCGCTTCGATCTCTGGCCAGCGGCGATCGTCGCGGCCGCCCTAGCCGCGCTCGTGTCGGGACGTCTTCGCCTGGGTCACGTGTTACTCGGGCTCGGCGTGACCGCGAAGTTCTATCCGGGCGTGTTCGTGCCGCTCGCCGTTGCGTTCGTGTGGAAGCAGGCGGGCCGGCGCGAGGCGCTCATCTGCCTCGGGCTCGTGCTCGGGGTTGTCGCAGTCGTCTTCGCCCCCTTCGTCATCCTCTCGCCGGGCGGCGTCTGGCAGAGCGTAAGCGTCCAGTTACGCCGGCCGCTGCAGGTCGAGAGCCTCGGGTCTGCACTGCTTCTGGTCGGCCATCACGTGTTCGGGCTCGATGTGACCGGAGACACGAGCCATGGCTCCCAGAATCTCGCCGGCACCGCCGCCGACCGGCTCGCGGTCGCGTTGACGGTGCTGCAGGCGGGTGTGCTGATCTGGATCTGGACGGCGTTTGCCCGGAGGCAGGGCGGCGCCGAAGCGCTCGTGCGGTCGGCCGCGGCCGCGCTCGGTGCGTTCATCGCCTTCGGCAAGGTGCTGTCACCGCAATTCCTGATCTGGCTCATTCCCGTCGTGCCGCTCGTGGCTGGCCGGCGCGGGCTGCGAGCGAGCCTGCTCCTCGGCAGTGCGCTCGTCTTGACTCAGATCTGGTTCCCGTTTCGCTACTTCAGGCTCTCCCTGCACTTCGAGCCGGGCCTCTCGTGGGTGCTGCTGGCCCGCGACCTGACGCTGATCGCGCTTGTCGGGGTGCTCACTGTGACTCTACGGCGTAGAGCCGCCACTCCCCGGGAATCCCCTTGAGCTCGTGCACGCCGCGGTCCGCGAACGCGATCCCGGATCCCGCGACGAGATCCCTCACCGTGCTCGACACGAGCACCTCGCCGGGGGACGCGACGGCGGCAACCCGGGCACCCGTGTGGACGGCTATGCCGCGGACGGACCCCGCGCTCAACTCGCATTCGCCGGTGTGCAGGCCCGAGCGCACGTCGAGGCCGACGGCCCGGACATTCTCCACGATCGAGCGTGCGCAACGGATCGCGCGCGCGGGTCCATCAAAGGTGGCGAAGAAACCGTCGCCGGCCGTATCGATCTCCACTCCGCGAAAGCGCTCGAGGTCGCGACGGACGACCTCGTTGTGGCGCTCGAGCAAATCGCGCCAGCGCCGGTCGCCGAGCTTACGCGCTCGATCGGTCGAGCCGACGATGTCCGTGAACAGGACCGTCGCCAGCACTCGCTCCGGCGCAGCGGGCTCGCGCACACCGGTCAAGAACTCCTGAATCTCGTCCAGGATGTCGTCGCCGTCGATGAAGGGAATGTGGTTCTCCCCCGGCAGCTCGACGTAGCGCGCGCCCTCGATGTTGCGAGCGAGCCACCGCGCGTTCCCGACCGGACAAATCTTGTCACCGACGCGGTGGACGATCAGCGTCGGCGCTTTCACGGCGGGCACCACGTGCCGGACATCGATCTCGAAGGCCATGCGCATGAAGGCGACGCCGTCATGGGGTGTCGCCGACTGCACCTGGAGGCGTCCGAACTGCTCGCGTAGCTGTGGGTCGCCCCCTCGGCTGGGCGCGAGGCTGTCGGCCCAGAGGCCATCTCCCCAGCGCGAGAGCACGCCCTCCATGTCCATCCATTCTTCGAACTCCTCCCGCGTTGCCTCGCCCCACGGCCAGTCGTCCGTCCTCTCCTCCTTGACCTCTGCTCCGCAAAGAACAAGGCCTCTGGTCCGTCCGGGGTAGGTCGCGGCGAAGAGGATCGACATCGGGCCCCCTTCCGACACGCCCATGAGCGCGGTGGTCTTCGAGCCGACGGCGTCGAGGATCGCGCGCACGTCGTCCATCCGCTCCTCGAGGGTGCCGATGCGAACGCGGTCGGACAGGCCCATGCCGCGTTTGTCGAACAGGATCAGCCGGGAGAAGGAGGCCAACCGCTCGCAGGCACGGCGGTACTCGCTCATCTCCCAGAGCACGTTGAGATTGGTCAACGCGCCTGCCACGAAGACGAGGTCGAGCGGCCCGTCCCCGAGCACCTGATACGCGATGTGGACGTCGCCGTTCGCCGCGTACTGAACCGGCGGAGCGCTCACCGCACGGGAACGCGCACCGCTTCGCACGTCGTCGCCCGGCCGTCCGGGCCGCACTCGACGAGGACGCCCTCGATCCGTACGTCGCCGGCTGCCGTCTCGAAGCGCACCGGCATGCCCGTGCGCATCGCCCTGATCGCGAGCTCGGCTTGTACGCCGATGACGGAGTCGTGCGGGCCGGTCATCCCCGCGTCCGTGATCGCCGCGGTGCCGCCCGGCTGGACGCGAGCGTCGTTCGTCTGAATGTGCGTATGCGTTCCAAAGACCGCTGTCACCTTGCCGTCGAGCCACTTCGCGAGAGCCACTTTTTCGCTCGTCGCTTCGCCGTGCATGTCGACGACGATCACCGGCGTGCGCTTCTGCGCCTCGTCGACCAGCTCGTCGATCACCTCGAATGGACCGACGGGCGGTCCGAGGAAGAGCAGGCCGAGCAGGTTGATGACTGCGACCTCTGTTCCGTCGTGTGCCGTGACGAACGTCATCCCTTTGCCCGGCGCGCGCTTTGACATGTTCGCCGGCCTGATCACTTGCTCGCTCTCCTTCAGGTACGGCACGATCTCGCCGCGCCGCCATGTGTGGTTGCCGAGCGTGATCGCGTCGACGCCGGAGGCGAGCATCCTGTCGGCGAGCTTGGGCGTAATCCCGACGCCGTCCGCGAGGTTTTCGCCGTTCAGGATGCAGAGATCCGCGCGCAGCTCCTCGCGTAGCGACGCGAGGCGCTCCTCGATCGCGCGACGGCCGGGCACACCGACCGCATCGGCGATGAACAGGATTCTCATGGAAGGATTCTCGCGGATTAGGGCAGCAAGGTGGCGGCGGCGCGCAGCTCGATCGCCACATGGTTGCCTGCGTCCTGCGTGTATTTCGAAAGCGCCTGCTTCTCGACCCCGGACAGATCGAGCACGCGGCCGACCTTCGTGCTGGACGCGACGATCATCGAACCGACAGTGAGCGCGGGATCAGGGCTCAGGTGCGTGAGCGAGACAACGAGTGACGGGGCAGCCGACGGTTGGATCTCGATCAGCGAGCCGTAGGGTCGGCCGTTGAGGATGTAGTCCGAGATCCCGACGATCGTGCCGTCCACCGGCGCGTAGACATCCGTACCGGGGACGGCACCGACGTCGAGCGCCGCGGTCTCGCCGCCGCTCAACTGGTAATAGACGAACCCGTCACCGCCGCCTCCGAAGATCTTGTGCGCAAGCCGCGACAGTGCGCCTTCGTTGCCCTGACGGCCAAGCGGGCTCAACGGCAGTGCGCCGTCGCCGGAGGAGTGGTACCCGATAGCGGTGACGCGGCTCTGTGCGACCGGCAGCTGAATGCGCAGCCCGCTGTGCAGAGCGACTGTGAGCGGCGTCGGCGGCCCAACGGGCAGCAGCCGGCCGGCCGGGCCGGGCAGCGCCTGGGACGGCTGGCGCGTTGCTCCCTGTCCGAACGCGGTGATCAGAAGCGTCCCCAGCAGGACGCCGCAGACGACGGTCAGGACGATCAGACGGCGTGCCCGGTGGGCCATGGGGTCACGCCGCGGACGGTGGCGTGCCGCGGGCACTCGGCGGGAGGGGGCCGGCATCCGCGGCACCGTAACGGATCCTGACCGCTCGTTCAACCGATTAGGGAGCGGACTTTGTGACACACGAACCTTCGGATCCACCAGCGTTTCAGCCCGCATTTCGTGACGTTCGAGGGCGAGGTTGCCGTCCTCAGCCCAGTCCCAGTCCCAATCCGGGGGTCGCTGCGTTGGGAACCGTAGGACGTCGGCTGTACGATCACCCGCATGCCCGGCAGGGCCAAGATCGAGATCCCGCGCTGGATCCAACTGGCCGGGTTCCCGGTCCTGCTGCTGTTTCTTTGGGTGGTGGCCGGCGCGGTCCGTCACGTCGTCTTTCTCTTCCTCGTCGCGCTGCTCATCGCGCTGCTGCTGAGCCCCCTCGTGCGGGTGGTGCAGAGGGCCCGAATTCCTCGCGGCTTCGCAGTCGCGTTCGTGTACCTCGTCTTCGCGGTTACGTTGATCGCCGCCATCGGGGCTCTCGGGACCGTCGTCGTCAACGAGACGAAGACGGCCGCGAAACGGGTGGATTCCTACTTTACGGACGTGAACGGACGAACAGGCGTCGTCGACGCCGACCGCGACGTCAACCGTTTGCAGCACTGGCTCAACACGCATCGCCTGGGCAGCCTCGACGTCGAAAATCGCGGCCACAGGCTCGTACGCGACATCCGCAGGCACGACATCGGCAAGTACACGAACAGGGTGGTCAACTTCCTGGAGGGGGCGGCGATCTCGATCGGGAAGCTGCTCTTCAGCGTGATCGTCGTCTTCGTCGTGTCGATCTACATGCTGCTCGACTTTCCGAAGCTCGAACGGCGGATCAACAGACGGTTTCCACCCGAGCCCGGGTCGGAGCCGTTGCTGCTCCGCATGGAGCACTCGGTGACGAGCTATGTCAAAGGACAGTCACTCGTCTCGCTGATCATCGGCACGAGCGCGGGCGTCGGCCTATGGCTGTTCGGCGTGCTCGGCTGGCTTCCGCACGGGCAGAAGTACGCACTGCTCTTCGGCGCGTTTGTCGCAATCACGGAGCTCATCCCGTACCTCGGACCGTGGCTCGGGGCGATCCCGCCGTTTCTGTATGCGCTCGTCGTCAATCCGGTCTCGGCGATCTGGGTCGCGCTGCTCTTCCTTGCGATCCATCAGGTCGAAGGTCACATCGTCGTTCCGAACGTGATGGGGAGTGCGCTGCGGCTGCATCCACTGCTCGTCATCTTCGGCCTGCTAGCCGGGGGCGAGATCTACGGGTTGCCGGGCGCGCTGATCGCTCTGCCGTTGCTCGCCGCCGCCCGGGCGATGTGGGAGTTCTTCCACGAACGCATGGGGCTCGAGCCCTGGGACGATACGGAGGTGGTCCCAGTCGAAGTTGGTTTGGAGGCCGCACAGCGGCCTGTCCGCGTTAGCGGACCAGGGGAGGGGGTTCGGGGGAATCGGGAGGTTCCCCCGACGGACGCAGCTGAGAGTCGTTGAGCGACCCGGTACTGCGCGCGCGCGGCGTCGCGCGGCGCTTTGGCTCGCAGGCTGCGCTCGAGCCGACCGACGTGGATGTGGAGGCAAGTGAGGCGCTTGCGTCGATCGGTCCGAACGGCGCCGGGAAGTCGACGTTGCTGGCACTGC
>Ga0307287_10000009_pt1 | contig 61227 bp, 69 predicted proteins | sample ER_DNA_141_FD_194485 | JGI IMG/M metagenome (GOLD analysis project Ga0307287, IMG submission 194485) | Bulk soil microbial communities from the East River watershed near Crested Butte, Colorado, United States - ER_DNA_141 | ecosystem: Environmental > Terrestrial > Soil > Floodplain | place...
ACCTCGACGAGCGTCTACGCAAAGCTGTTCGAGGCCTCCGGAATTCCCTACGCCACGCTTCTCGAGCGCCTGGTCGACCTCGCCCTGGAGCGCCGAGACCGGCGCGCGGGCCTACGGTACTGAGCGGCGCGCCCGCGCTAGCGGGCACGCACCTCGTTCACATGGGCAACGCTGTCGAGGCTCGTGATCCAGATCAGGTAGTACCGGTACTCCTTGTCGCCCGTGTCGAGCTCGAACGTCGTCCTGGTGCCAACCTGCGCCGACTTGGACACGTCCTCGAACGGGCCATCTGCTTTCGACCCGGCCTTGACGACCGCTTCGAAGCCCGGCGTGTCGCTGCGGACGACCAGGCGCCCCAACGCGGCCGGGCGGGCCGTCTCGAGCACGAGCCCGACGCCATCCTTGGACTCGAAGTCGCTGTAGCGCTCCGTCGTCCAGTACGTCGAAGGATCTCCGTCGGTCGCTCGCGACACCGCTTCCGGATGTTCGGCCCCGTCTCCGCCTCCGGCCGGAGGGTCGTAGTCGGCAAGCGCCTGGATGCGGACCTGGGCGGGGTTGGCAGTATCGTCATCCCCCACGATGGGAAGGCCGTTGCCGTCACGCGTCGAGAGGATGCCGATTGACACCGCGGCCGCGATCAGGACGAGACCGAGAGCAATGGCGAGCCACCGCACGCCGGGGCCGCGTGGACCGTGCCGACGCCCAGCCGAGACCGGGCTGGGGCGCTGGAAAACCTCGGTCTGTCCGTCGTCGGCGGCTCCCTCCTGCCGCTCCTCGAGGATGCACGCCTCGAGCGCTGCGATCAACGCGTCCGTGGTCGGGTACCTGTCCTCGGGTCTCTTCGCCATCGCCCGCCTGACCATGGCGTCGACGCGAGGTGAGATCTCCGGCCGAACCGAGCGGATGCTGGGAACAGGATCGTTCAGGTGGCGCATCGCGGCCGTGACGACATTGGGCGCGGGGTAGGGAACGTCTCCGGCCAAGAGCTCGTAGAGGAGAGCGCCGAGCGAATACTGGTCGGAGCAGGCGTCGACGCGCTGCCCGGCGGCCTGCTCGGGCGCCAGGTAGTCGCTCGTCCCGAGCACCGTCCCGGTCTCGGTAATCCCGTCCTCGCGCCCGACCGACCGCGCGATCCCGAAGTCGGTCACCTTCGCGGTGCCCTCGGTGTCGATCAACACGTTGTGGGGCTTGACGTCGCGGTGCACGACGCCGTGCTGATGTGCGAACGCGAGCCCACGCGCGGCCTGGTGTGCGAGGGCGAGGGCCCGGCCTACCGGGAGCGGGCCGAGGCGCTGGACGGTCTCCTTCAGGTTCTCACCTGCCACGTGCTCGAAGACGATGTACTGGCGGCCCTCGTGCTCGCCGCGATCGATCACGGTGACGATGTTGGGATGGGAGAGCCGCGCGATCGCTTGGGCCTCCCGGCGGAAGCGCTCCACGTACTCCGGGTCCTTCGAGTACTGCTCGTGCAGCACCTTGATCGCCACCAGCCGCTCGAGCAGTCGGTCGTGAGCCCTGTAGACGCTCGACATCCCGCCGCTCCCGGCAAGCTCCTGAAGCTCGTACCGGTCCGCGATCAACTCCCCGACCATGCTCACTGCAGCGCTCGCCCCCTCGCTTGGAGCGCAATCCCGCTCCGTGCTACGACGCGGCTTCCAGTGCCTCTTCCCAGACGCCCAGCGCCTCGCTCAGCTGCTCGTCCGTGATGACAAGCGGAACGAGCACGCGGATGCAGTTCGAGAAGATGCCGGCCTTGAGGAGCAGGAGCCCGCGCGAGGTCGCCGCTTCGACGACCGCAGTCGCCAGGTCGGGATCCGGCTCCTTGGAGCCGCTGTCCTTGACGAGCTCGATCGCGAGCATGGCTCCCAGCCCGCGGACGTCGCCGATGAAATCGAACCGCTCCTGCCAGCTCTCCATCCGCCCGCGAATCGTTTCTCCGACCTCCGCCGCGCGGTCGGCCAGGTTCTCCTCCTCGATCGTGTCGAGGACCGCATGGGCAGCCGCGATCGCGACCGGGTTCCCGACGTAGGTGCCGCCGACGGCCGAGTCGCCGGGCGCGTTCATGATCTCGGCGCGGCCGATCACGCCCGATAGCGGGATGCCGGCTGCGATCGACTTGGCGACCGTGATCAAGTCCGGCTCAACGTCGTAGTGCTCCATCGCGAAGACGCGACCCGTACGGCAGAAGCCGGTTTGCACCTCATCCGCCACGAGGACGATGCCGTGCTCGTCGCAGATCCTCCGAATGCCGCGCATGAACTCGGGCGGTGCCGGGATGAAGCCACTCTCTCCCTGAACCGGCTCGAGCACGATCGCAGCGACCTCCTCGGCAGCCACCCGCGTGCGGAAGGCCGACTCGAGCTCGGCGAGCGCCGTTGCCGTATCCGGGCCGCGATACTCGCTCGGGAAGGGAACGCGATAGATCTCGGGGGCGAACGGGCCGAGCCCTGCCTTGTAGGGGTGCGTCTTCGACGTGAGGCTGAGCGCGAGGAGGGTGCGGCCGTGGAAGCCGCCGTCAAATCCGATCACCGCAGGACGCTTCGTGTACGAGCGCGCGAACTTGACCGCGTTCTCGACCGCCTCGGCGCCCGTATTGAAGAAGCCGACGCGAAGCTCGCCCGAGATCGGAGCCAGCGCGACCAGGCGCTCGGCCAGGCGCACGTAGTTCTCGTAGGGAACGATCGTGAAGTCCGTGTGGGTGAAGCGGGCCATCTGCTCCTGGGCCGCTTCGACTACCCGCGGGTTTGAGTGGCCGACGTTCATGCAGCCGACACCGCCCGCGAAGTCGATGAACGTATTGCCGTCCACGTCGGTGATCGTCGCGCCGTCGCCCTCGGCGATCACGAGCGGGAGGTAGATCGAGAGCGGGTCCGCAACGACCCGTTCCTTACGCTCGAGAATCTCCTTGCTGCGAGGACCCGGGATGTCTGTCAGCACCTGAATCGATCGCGTCGTCGCCATGGGCCGGAGCTTATAGATTGACTCCGGCATGGTTCTGTCCGATCGCACCATCCGGCGCCAGCTCTCGGAGGGCCGGATCGAGGTCGAGCCCTATGACGAGTCCCTCCTACAGCCGTCCAGCCTGGACGTCCGCGTTGACCGGTTCTTCCGCGTCTTCCGGAACTCCCGCTACCCGTTCATCGACGTTAAGGAGGAGATGGAGGACCTGACCGAGCTGGTCGAGATCGGTGAGGCAGAGCCGTTCATTCTGCACCCGGGCGAGTTCGTCCTCGGTTCCACGCTCGAGCGGGTCAAACTTCCAGACGACCTCGTGGCGCGTCTCGAAGGCAAGAGCTCCCTGGGCCGGTTGGGACTCCTGATTCACTCGACCGCGGGCTTCATCGATCCCGGCTGGGACGGCCACGTGACACTCGAGCTCTCGAACGTGGCCAACCTTCCGATCACGATTTACTACGCGATGAAGATCGGCCAGCTCTCCTTCGTCCAGCTCACGGAGCCTGCCGAGACGCCATATGGGGCGAACGGACTCGGCTCGAAGTACCAGGGCCAGGCGGGGCCGACCCCGTCGCGCTACTGGAAGAACTTCGCATGATCCTCGTCACGGGCGGGACCGGGTTCGTGGGCCCGAAGATCGTCCACGCTCTGCGGGCCGAGGACGCGCCCGTTCGCGCGCTCGTTCGCGACCCCTCCTCGAGTTCCGCCCGAACTCTTTCCGCCTGGGGCTGCGAGCTCGTCCAGGGCGATGCGACGGACCCGGAGAGTCTTCGCGGCGCCACGGAGGGCGCAGACTCGGTCGTCCACCTGATCGCGCTGATCGCCGGAAAGCCGGAGGAATACGAGCGGGTCATGAGCCAGGGGACGCGCGACCTAGTCGCGGCCGCCAAGGAGGCGAGGGTAAGCAGGTTCGTGCTGATGAGCGCCCTCGGCACCACGGAGGAGTCGAAGGATCTCGTGCCCTACTACCGCTCCAAGTGGGACATGGAGCAGACCGTCAAGGCATCGGGAATCGAGTACGTTATCTTCCGGCCGAGCTTCGTGTTCGGCAAGGACGGCGGCGTCCTCCCGACTTTTCTGCGCCAGGTCAAGTACTCCCCCGTGACGCCGGTGCCCGGATCCGGAACGAGGCGACTGCAGCCCATCTGGGTCGACGATGTCGCCGCGTTCTTTGCCCGTTCGCTCTCGACCGAAGAAGCGGCCAACAAGACGTTCGACCTTGGTGGCCCTGACCGGCTTACCTGGAACGAGCTCTACGAACGCATTAGGCGGACGCTCGGCAAGCGACGCCCCACCGTGCACGTCCCCATGGGTCTGATGCGCGCTGGCGCGGCGCTCGCGGAGAAGCTCCCCCACCCGCCCGTGACCCGCGACCAGCTGACCATGCTCGAGAACGCGGACAACGTCGGAGACGTCGATCCCGCGATCGGGACCTTCGGCGTCCACCCGATCAGCCTCGAGGAGCAGCTCCGTCGAGCAGCGGCCGGCTAGTCCCGGAGTAAAGATGAGGGGCCCGAAGGCCCCTCATCGGAAACTCGCCTGGATTTCGTAGGAGCGGTCAGCCCCCTACGCTGGCTAGGCGGTTCCCCGTAGGTCTCGGGGTCGCGCCCCTACGAGCGAGTACCTCCACTGCCCGAACAGTCGTCTGTCAAGATCGGACCACCTCCTTTCCGTGGTAGCGCGATCATAACGAGCCACGCAGGACGACGGAAAGCTCGAGGCCTCGATCTAGCGGCACCGTAACACTCGAGAGCGTGGCGTCTGCCTGGCGCGCTTGCGAATAGGCGCCGAGGGTGTCCTCGTGGGAGAGGACATTGTCGGCGACGACGAGCGCACCGGGTTCGAGCTTCGTGCGTGCAAGCGCGAAGAGGGTCTCGTAGTCGTCCTTCTCAGCGTCCAGGAAAACGATGTCGAAGACGTCGTCGATCGCCGGCAAGGTCTCGAAGGCGTCGCCTTCCCGAAGCTCGACCCATTGCTCGAGGCCGGCATCCTGGACGTTCCGGCGCCAAGCCTCCACCTTCGCCGGGTCGTGCTCGAGCGAGAGCACGCGCCCACCAAGGTGTCGGACGCCGGCGCCAAGCCAGATCGACGAATAGCCTTTCGACCCGCCGATCTCGAGCACCTCACAGTCGGCATGCGGAGCGACGAGCGAGAAGAGGAACCTGCCGGTGGTCGGCGCGACGGCGCGCGAGCGCTGCATCGCCGGGAGCCCACGCTCCCGCTCCTCCTCATCCTCCCGCTCGAGGCGGGAAAGCACCTCGAGGACGCGATCGTCGAGCACGTCAGATGGTTGGTCGGTAGTTGGCGTGGTGCGGTGACCGTCGATCTAACATCTCAGCTGCGCGGGTCGAGCTCGGTGGCGAGCGCCGCAGCCGCGCCGGCCTTCTTCCGGACGACCAGGAACCCCTCGTTTCGCCCCACCACCTCTTCGACGTCGGGAATCTCATGCCCGGGCAGCACGGCAAAGTGCGTTGGATCGCTTCGTACGTCCTCGTAGTCGGACACGGTCATCTGAATCGTCTCCGTGCAGGTCGCGTCCCCACACTCGCAGAGGTACTCGGTGGTGTTCTCGCGCGTTACGTCGTTGATCCGTTCGTTGACCTCGCGGAAGACCGCTTCGTTTTTACCGACCCGCTCGCTCCGGGGATCCATGCATCGATTTTACGTCAGACAATGACTTTGACGACCCCGTCGACGACCTTGACCGGGAAGGTCTCCACCGGGAGGTACGCAGGCAGCGAGAGCGCTCTGCCGGTCCGGATGTCGAAGCGAGAGCCGTGGCGCGGGCAGATCGCGACCAGATCCTCGGGATCCCAGTCACCCTCGGCAAGCGGCCCGTCGTCGTGCGAGCACCGGTCCTCGATCGCGTAGAGCTCTCCACCGGCGTTGTAGACCCCGATGGCGATCTCCCCGGCGCGCACGATCTTCACCTCGCCCGGCGGTAGTTCCTCCACCGGGCAGACATCGAGCTCGGGCACCCGCTAGGCCAGTTCGAGCTCGTCGAGGCCCGCCCACTCGTCAGGGAGTGGGGTGCCCTTCGCGCGGTGGAGCGCGACCTTGAGGACGCCGAGGCCGAGGAGCGCGCACTTGAGACGCACGGGGGTGAGTGGAATCCCAACTTCCTCGAGCAATTCCTCGCGATCCATCGCCGCAACGGCGACGGCGCTTCGGCCTTGCACCATCTCCATCAGCATGGACGTCGACGCCTGGCTGATCGCGCAGCCTCGGCCCTGGAACTTCACCTCCTCGATCGTGTCGCCGTCCTCGGCGAAAGAGACGAAGATCGAGACCTCGTCCCCACAAAGCGGGTTCAGACCGTCGGCCTGCGCATCCGGCTTCTGCATGTCGCCGTGCCCGCGCGGGTTCTTGTAGTGGTCGAGGATGACGTCGCGGTAGAGCTCGTCCATGTCGCTCATTTGAACACCTCGCGGACCCTCTGGAGGCCGGCGACGAGCCTGTCTACCTCGTCCTCCAGTGTGTAGAGGTAAAGGCTCGCGCGGGTCGTCGCCGGAATCCCCAGTCGATGCATGAGCGGCTGGTTGCAGTGGTGCCCGGCGCGGACTGCGACGCCTTCTGAGTCGAGGATCTGGGCGACGTCGTGCGGATGGACTCCTGCAAGCGTGAACGAGACGATGCCGGCGCGCCGGTCGGCGGGCGGTCCGAAAAGGGTCAGGCCGGGGATCTCGGCCAGGCGTTCGATCGTGTGGGCCGTCAGCCGGGCCTCGTGCTCCTCGATCGCCTCGAGCCCGACAACGCTCAGGTAGTCGATCGCCACGCCGAGGCCGTAGGCCTGCGCGATCGGCGGGGTTCCGGCTTCGAACTTGTTCGGCAGCTCGTTCCAGGTCGTCCGTTCGATCGAGACAGACCGAATCATCTCGCCGCCCAGCTCGAACGGGGACATCTTCTGGAGCAGCTCCTGGCGCCCCCACAGAACGCCGATCCCGCTCGGCGCAAGCATCTTGTGCCCGGTGAAGGCTAGGAAGTCACAGCCGAGCGCCTGCACGTCGATCGGCCTGTGCGGTGCCGCCTGGCAGGCGTCAACGACCATGATCGCCCCCTGGTCGTGCGCCCAGGCCCCGAGGCGCTCGACCGGGTTGATCGTCCCGAGCGAATTCGAGACGAGCCCGCAGGCGACCACCTTGACCCGCCGAGTGCGGGCAAGCTCGTCGAGGCTGTCGAGCGCAAGCTCTCCGCAGCCATCGATCGGGATCGCTGCGAAGTCCGCTCCGGTTCGACCGGCGATGTACTGCCACGGCACGAAGTTCGAGTGGTGCTCGAGCTCAGTGACGAGAACCGTGTCCCCGGGGCCGAGGTTGTCAAGCCCCCAGGCATAGGCAACGAGGTTCAACGCCTCCGTCGCACCTTTCGTGAAGATCACCTCGCGCCGCGACTCGGCATTGACGAACGCCTGCACCTTGTCGCGGGCGCCCTCGTAGCCTTCCGTCGCGCGTCCGCCCAGCTCGTAGACCGCCCGGTGCACGTTCGCATACGAGGTCTCGTAGAAGTCGCGCACGGCATCCAGAACCTGCCTGGGCTTCTGGGATGAGTTCGCCGAATCCAGATAGGCGAGCGGCTTCCCGTGCATCGGCTGCTTGAAGATCGGAAAGTCGGCGCGGACCTTTTCCGCGTCGAGCCTGGCCTCGGTGGTCACCCCCATGAAGCAATCGTAGCTGGGCGCCGATGTGCCGCCCGTACGGCAACGACACCTACGGTGGCGGCCACGAGGGAGACCGCGGCCAGAAAGATCCACATCGCATCGTCCCCCGAAGCCCCGCGAAGCTGGAGGGAAGCGAGCGGGCCGAGGGCGAACCCGACCGCAGAGCTCGATCCGAACGCTCCCATGTAGGCACCCCGAAGATCGGGGGGCGCCATCGCCGCGGCGATCGTCTGCGAGACGGGCACCCAGAGCATCTCACCGAGCACGAAGAGGAGGAGCACCGCCACCAGCGCAGCCAGGCTCGTCACCTGGGTCAGGATGAGAAACGAGAACCCCATGAGGGGAAGGGCGACTGCCAGCTTGAGCTCCGGCGAGTATCGGACGACTCGCCGGGTCAGCCGGAGCTGAAGGAATGCGACCGCGCCCGCGTTCATCACGATCAGGAAGCCCCAGGTTGACGGCGAGAGGCCGTACGAGTCGACCGCGGCGATCGGAAGCGCCGTCTCGAACCCGAAATAGACCATGTACGCGAGCACAGTGGAGGCGAGGAAGACGAGGAAGACCCGATCGCGGCGAATGACCTGGAAGGAGCCACGAGTTGGCGGCTCTTCGGGCGAATAAGCGCCACGGGTCGGAATCTGCCGAAGCGCGATGACGAAGGTGAGTGCGCCGAGAAGCGCGACGCCGACGAAGAAGTGCGACCAGTTGTCCGCGAGGAGAAGGAGGCCCGCGATCGGAGGCCCGAACACGACGCCGAGGTTGAAGGCGATGCGGGTGGCGGCATAGGCGGTCTCATGCCGCTCGGGAGGAACGAGGTCTGCGACGATCGCATTGCCGGCCGCCTGGCCGGGCCCAGCGATCGCAGCGGAGAAGACGATCAGTGAGAGACCGAAGAGCAGATGGCCGTCCGCAGCCAGAAATGCGAGCGCCACGAGGCACTGCCCACCCAGGCTAAAGAGCATGACCGGCTTGCGGCCGAGCAGGTCTGAAAGGTGGCCGCCCAGGAAGCTGGACGCCACGGAGACAATGGCGTCGGCGAGAAACGTGAGTCCGAGCTGTGCCGAGGAAGCCCCGAGTCGCTCGATTGCCCAGATGCCTGCAAAGCTCCAGAACGCCGAGAAGGCGAGCGTGGTCGAGAAGAACGCGGCCAAAAGCCCGCGAAGGGCGGGATCGACATCGTCGCCCCAAACGAGGCGGAAGAGACGGCCGCCCACGGTGCCTGCCTGTTAGGTCTGCGGAATCCGGGCTTCGAGTACTTCGCCGAGTGCTTCACGCACCGGCTCGAGCGCGATCCGGTCGAGGATGTCTGCAAAGAAGCCCCGGACGATGATGCGCTCGGCCTCGCTCCGCGAAAGCCCTCGGCTCATCAGATAGAACAGCTGCTCGCGGTCGACCTGGCCGATCGTGGCGCCGTGGGTACAGCGGACGTCGTTCGCCATGATCTCGAGGCCCGGGATCGAGTCGGCGTGCGCGCTCGGAGAGAGGAGGAGGTTCCTGTTCTCCTGGTAGGCATTCGTCTTCTGCGCGTCGGGCTCGACCCGGATCATGCCGCGCCAGACGGCCCTGGCGTTGTCCCGTAGGGCGCCTTTGAACGCGAAGTCCGAGGTGGTGTTCGGCGCCATGTGCTCCTGGAAGGTGTCGTAGTCCAGATGCTGGTCACCGTCGGCGAAGTACGCGCCAGTGACGCGTGACGTCGCGCCCTGGCCGGCCAGGTCGTTCTGGATCCGGATCTTGCCCTTCCTCGTGCCGAAGCCGCCCGCGACCCAGTCGAGCTCGGCGTCCCGCTCGACGCGGGCGTGGTGCGACGCAAAGTGCCACGTCTCGCGCGAGAGGTTCTGGATCGAGACGTACTCGAGCTTCGAGGCCTGGCCGACGAAGAGCTCGACGGCCGCGTTCGTATAGGCGGAGAGCTCCGGCGCCTGCGAGGCGTACTCCTCGATCAACGTAAAGCGCGACTCCGGGTCGGCGACCACGAGCAGCCGCCAGAAGAGAGCGCCTCCTTCGATCGTGTTCGTGATCCGCACGTAGAGAGGCTTTTCGAGCACGACGCCCTTCGGGACGTGCACGAGCAGGCCGTTCTTCCAGAGCGCCGCGTTATGGGCGGCGAACTTCTCTTCGGTGCCGACCAGCTCCCCCAGGCGCGGATGATCTTCCAGGCGCTCGAACCTGATCCCTTCGGGGGCGCGTTCAATCTCGATTCCCGCCTCGGAGACATGGACGATCCCGGCCGCGTCCAGCTCGAGCATGCCGGGAGTGCTGACGACGTCGGCGGCTCCGTTTGCGGAGTAGGCGTCCGGGTCAAAGCCCTTGAGGTCGGTGAAGCGCCAGGACTCCTCGGTCGTCGAGGGAAGGGGCAGCGCCTCGTAGCGCTCGAGCAGCTCGGCTCTACTCATGCGAGGGCGCATACCGGCGGTGGAGCATCAGGGCGTTCCCGTCGGGATCCTTGAAAAAAGCCATGTGGCAGACACCCGTATCGAGGATCTCGCCCTCGAACTCGACGCCCGCTTCCTCGAGCTGTTTTCGTGCCTCGGAGACATCGGGGACGCGGAGGGCTATATGAGCCGTGTGCGGCGCGAACGTGGCGCCGATCTTCGTCGGGTCGACGAGGTACAGGCTTATGTTGCCGGTCTCCAGCTCGGGCCACGCAGCGTCCGGCGACGCATTCTGGAGGCCCAGGGTCTCGGTGTAGAACCTCGTTGCCCGCTCCATGTCCTGCACCGGCACGGAAATGAAGTCCGTGCGCTCGACGCCGATCAACCGACCGAGCCCTCCATCTGGAGCTGGATCAGCCTGTTCATCTCGACTGCGTACTCGAGCGGAAGCTCCTTCGTGATCGGCTCGACGAAGCCGGAGACGATCATCGCGCTAGCCTCGGTCTCGGAGATCCCGCGGCTCATCAGGTAGAAGAGCTGCTCCTCACCGATCTTCGAGACGGTCGCCTCGTGGCCGATGTCGACGTCGTTCTCATCGATCCGGATGTAGGGATACGTGTCCGAACGCGAGTCCTCATCGAGGATCAGCGCGTCACAGACGACCTTGGACTTGGCGCCGTGGGCGCCCTTCGCCACCTCGAGCAGCCCACGGTAGCCGGCCCGGCCGCCGTTTTTCGAGATCGACTTCGAGGTGATCACGGAGGTCGTGTTCGGCGCGACGTGGACGCACTTGCCACCCGCATCCTGGTGCTGGCCCTTGCCGGCGAACGCGATCGAGAGCACCTCCCCGTGCGCGCGGTCTCCCATCAGCCAGATGGCCGGGTACTTCATGGTCAGCTTCGAGCCGAGGTTGCCGTCCACCCACTCCATGGTGGCGTCCTCATAGGCCACCGCCCGCTTCGTGACGAGGTTGTAGACGTTGTTCGACCAGTTCTGGATGGTCGTGTAGCGGCAGCGCCCCCGGGGCTTGACGATGATCTCGACCACGGCGGAGTGGAGCGAGTCGCTCGTATAGATCGGCGCCGTGCAGCCCTCGACGTAGTGCACGTAGGCGTCCTCGTCGACGATGATCAGCGTTCGCTCGAACTGACCCATGTTCTCCGCGTTGATGCGGAAGTAGGCCTGGAGCGGCAACTCGACCTTGACGCCCGGCGGCACGTAGATGAACGAGCCCCCGGACCAGACGGCCGAGTTCAGCGCTGCGAACTTGTTGTCGTTCTGCGGGATGATCGTCCCGAAGTACTGCTTGACGACGTCCTCGTGGTCGCGGAGCGCCGAGTCCATGTCGAGGAAGATCACGCCCTGGTTCTCGAGCTCCTCCTGGAGCTTGTGGTAGACGACCTCGGACTCGTACTGCGCGCCGACGCCGGCCAGGTAGTTCTTCTCGGCCTCCGGGATGCCCAGCTTGTCCCAGGTGTCCTTGATGTCCGGGGGCAGATCCTCCCAGGAGGTGGCCTGGTTCTCGGTCGGCCGGATGTAGTAGAAGATGTTCTCGAAGTCGATCTCGGCTACGTTCCCGCCCCACTCGGGGAGCGGACGGGCGACGAAGTAGTCGAGCGACCGGTGGCGGAACCGGCGCATCCAGTCCGGCTCACCCTTGTGGCTCGAGATCGCGTCGACGAGATCGTGCGAGAGGCCGCGCCCGGACTTGAAGAAGTAGTCCTCGTCGACGTGGAACCCGTACTTGATCTCGTAGTCGGACCCTATTCCCTGAACGATCTCGCTCTCGGTGGTCGCGGCCACTAGCTCTCACCTCCAACCAGCTGGGGCACGAAGGCCTCGTAGCCCTCCGCCTCGAGCTTGTGTGCAAGCTCGGGGCCGCCTTCCTCCACGATACGCCCGTCCACGAAGACATGCACGAAGTCAGGAGTGATGTAGTTCAAAATTCGCTGGTAGTGGGTTATCACGAGCGCGCCCATGTCGGGGCCAACCAACCCTTGGACGCCTTCGGCCACGATCCGAAGCGCATCGATGTCCAGTCCGGAGTCGGTCTCGTCGAGCACGGCGATCTTGGGCTGAAGCATGGCCATCTGGAGGATCTCCACGCGCTTCTTCTCGCCGCCGGAGAAGCCCTCGTTGATGTACCGGCTCGTCATCTCCTTCGGAACCTTGAGGGACTCCATCGCGGCAGTCAGCTGCTTTCGGAACTCCGGGATCTTGACCGGATCGTCCTCGCCGCCGGCCCGCGCCTTGCGGATCGCATTCACGGCCGAGCGCAGAAAGCTCGCGACGGTGACGCCCGGAATCGCCTGCGGATACTGGAAGGCGAGGAAGAGACCGCGCTGCGCCCGCTCGTCGGCGCCCATCTCGACGACGTTCTCGCCGTCGAGCAGGATCTCACCCTCGGTGATCTCGTAGGAGGGGTGACCCATGAGCGCGTACGCGAGCGTGGACTTCCCGGAGCCGTTCGGGCCCATGACCGCGTGCACCTCGCCGGTGTTCACGCTCATGTCGACCCCGCGGACGATCTCGGTTCCGTCCTCGAGCGCGACGTGCAGGTTCCTGATCTCAAGCAAAGCCAAGTTTGTGACAACCTCTCCACATTGTTTGCAGGGCGCGGAGGCGCCCTTCGTGACACACGCAGTCTAGCGGCCGCATGGCCGTACTCGCGGGCCCTGCGTGGGTGCTATCCTCGCTCCCATGCCCGGCGGAATCGGATGGATGGAGATCTTGCTGCTCCTCCTCGTCATGCTTCTCGTCTTCGGCCCGAAGCGCCTTCCCGAGATGGGTCGTTCACTGGGCCGTGGGATTCGCGAGTTCAAGGAATCCGTCACCGGCGAGGACAAAGACGATGACGACGAGCCCCGTAAGACGGAGCTCACGCCTCCTCCCGCCGCCGCGCCGGACGCGACGACGACACAGCGCGAGAGCGAGCGCGTCTAAGCCCACAGTGCTTGCGTAATGCCGCGCCTTCCGCGGCGGCTCCGCCACGAAGACAGCGTCACTCTCGTCGAGCATCTCGATGAACTTCGTCAGCGCCTGATCGTCTCGCTGATCGCGGTGGCGATTGCCTTCGCGATCACCTACGCGTTTCACAAGCGGATCATCGAAGCGCTCTCCCGCCCCCTCGGGAACAAGGAGCTCCTGACGATCGGGGTTGCGGAAGGCTTCACGACCGCGTTCAACGTCTCGCTCTACGCAGCGCTCGCGGTTGCCCTCCCGGTCCTGCTCTACCAGTTCTGGTCGTTTCTGGCGCCTGCCTTCGCCGAGCACGACCAGAGGACGGTCGCCCGCCTCGTGGCCGTCGCGACGGTGCTCTTCGTAGGCGGCATGGCCTTCGCGTACTACGTCGTCCTGCCCGCCGCGATCCCGTTCCTCATCAACTTCGACCAGGACGTCTTCAACAACCAGGTTCGAGCGAAGGACTACATCTCGTTCGCCTCCCTGACGATCCTGGCCGTCGGGCTCCTCTTCGAGCTCCCGATCTTCATCCTCGGGCTCGTGCGCCTCAAGGTGCTGACCGCAGAACGCTTGCGCCGAAACCGGCGCGTCGGCATCGTGGTCTGCGTCGCGATCGCCGTCGTACTGCCGGGCGTCGACCCCGTCACGACGGTGCTCCAGGCGATCCCGATCCTGATCCTCTTCGAGGCGTCTATCCACCTCTCGAAGTTCTTCGAGAAGCGCTGGGATGCGGCGGCCGCCCGTCGCGACGCCGAGTGGGAAGCCGAGTATGCAGGCTCGGCTCTCCCCGACGACCCCAACCTGCGCACCTAGGAAGGATTGGGTGGAAGGTCACTCGTCGTCGGGGCGAGGAGCGCGGCTCGACGGCACTGTGCGTGCGTTTCGCCAGGCCCTCCTAATCCAAAGCGCAGCCGATAGCATCCCGCCCCCGTGAGGGTCCTCTCCGCGGACTGGGTGCTCCCGGTCGCCGGCGCCCCCATCGAGCGGGGTGCCGTCGCCTTCGAGGGCCGTCGGATCGCCGCCGTCGGCCCCACCAGCGAGCTCGGCGAGGGCGAACGGTTCACGGACAGCGTCATCGTCCCGGGCCTCGTCAACGCCCACACGCATCTCGAGTACGCCGTCTACTCGGGCTTCGGCGACGGACAGCCGTTCGGGCCCTGGCTCAGGACACACATCGAGCGTAAGGCACGTATCGGCGAGGAGGAGTTCCTCGCGATCGCACGTCTCGGAGCGGCCGAGTGTCTGGGGTCCGGAGTCACAACGATCGCGGACGCGAGCTTCAGCGGCATGGCGGCGATCGCTGCTTCGGAGCTCGGTCTTCGAGGAATCGTCGCGATCGAGGTTTTCGGTGTCGAGGCCGGGCGGGCCGACGACACTCGAAAGCGCATCGCCGAGCTGGAGCCGATCCTCGACCTCCGTATTCGTCTCGGAGTCTCCCCACATGCGCCCTACTCGGCCTCGGCGGAGCTCTATCGAGCCGCCTATGAGCTCGGAGTCCCCGTGGTCACACACCTGGCCGAGTCCGATGACGAGGTCGACTACCTTCGCGACGGATCCGGCCCAATCTCTGCGGTCAGTGAGATCGCGCCCTCGGGCCTCACTCCCGTACGCCATCTCGCGTCCCACGGCCTGCTCGGGCCTCAGGTCCTGGCGGCGCATTGCGTAAAGGTCGACGAGGAGGAGATCGCTCTCCTCGCCGAGCACGACGTGGCGATTGCGCACTGCCCTCGCTCGAATGCAATGCTCGGCTGCGGCTTCGCGCCGCTCACGGCACTTCGCGCTGCCGGCCTGCGGATCGGTCTAGGAACGGACAGCCCAGCCTCCACTCCCTCGTTCGACCTCTTCGAAGAGATGCGGGTGGCCGTGCTCGCAGCGCGGGGGCGCGAGGAGAGACCGGATGCACTCGCCGGCTGGGAGGCACTCGAACTCGCTACGCTTGGGGCCGCAAGGGCGCTCCATCTCGAGGATGAGATCGGGTCGCTCGAACCGGGGAAGCGTGCCGACCTCACGGTCGTCTCGCTCGCCGGTTCGCCGTTTCTACCCTGGGAGGACCCCGCCGCGGCGGTCGTCTTCGGAGGGTCGCCCAATCGAGTTCTGCTGACCCTCGTCGACGGCGAGGAGCGCTACAGGAAAGGAGGGTTCGGATGGCACGAGCTTCGTCGCAACGCCGCCGCCGCGCGCGCACGCCTACTCCGCCGAAAAGCGGCGCGCCAAAGCGCCGAGCCAGTAGCGCCGAGGACCTGATGTTCTTCCCCCGGCTTCGCCGCCGGGCCAAGTGGGTCTTTCTCCTCCTCGCGGTCTTCTTTGCGTTCGGCTTCGTGGCCTTCGGTGTCGGCGCCGGCGGCTCCGGGATCGGCGACTACTTTGCAGATCTCTTCCACCGGAACTCGACGGCGAGCGGGCAGCCGTCCGTGGAGGACGCCCAGAAGAAGGTGACGGAGCACCCGAACGACCCGGGGGCCCGCCTGCAGCTCGCCAATGCCTTACAGGCCGCGAAGCGTCCCGAGGACGCGATCAGGGAGCTCGAACGCTACGTGGCCCTTCGACCCAAGGACGCCAACGTTCTCCAGCAACTCGGTGCGCTTTACGACCAGCTAGCGCTGAGCGCGCGGCGTGATCTGGCGGTCGCCCAGGCCGGCGCCCCAGGTTCAGCGTTCGGCCAGGACCTCGCGAACCCGGGCAGCGCTTTCTCGCAGGCGCTGGGTCAGGGCGCGATCAACGACATCGAGCAGCAACAGGCGAGCGAGCAGCAGAACACCGCGATCGCGGCGGTCCAGTCGGCCTACACCAAGGAAGCAGACGTCTACCAGCGGCTGATCAAGCTCCGTCCGGACGATCCGAGCCTCTTGCTGACTCTCGGACAGGTCGAGTACTTCAGCGGCGACACCGGCGCCGCCATCACTGCCTACCAGCACTTCCTCGAGCTGGCGCCGGACGATCCGAGCGCACCGCTCGTCAAGCAGGAGCTGAAGCGGCTCACGAGTGCAGTCCCGCAAGGCACCGGCTAAGGTACGGGGCCGCATGAACTTCGACGTGAAGACTGAGAAGATCTCTGACGACACCTCGGTCATCGCGCTCTCGGGCGGGGTCGACCTCTACACCGCGCCGGAGTTCAAGCAGCAGCTCCTCGAGACGATCGGCCAGGGCGCCAAGGAGGTCGTCGTTGACCTTTCCGACACGACGTTCATCGACTCGACAACACTGGGCGTACTCGTCGGAGGCGTGAAGCGGTTGCGCCCGGACGGCGGCCGGCTCTCACTCGTTTGCAACGACCGAAACATCACGAAGATCTTCGAGATCACCGGGCTTGACAAGGTGTTCCCGATCTACGGGTCGCGCGACGAGGCACTCCAGAGCCTGAGCTCGGGCGAGCCCGCCCAGGCCTAGATGAGCGCCAATTACCGACCAACCATCTAGAAAAACATTGATTTTCCGCGTCGTTCCGGCGTTGCTCGCAGCGGTCTTTCTCGCCGCAGGCTGCGCGGGCGAGACGACGTCACGCGAGGGTGCGGACATCGCGACCGGAAAGCAGCTCTTCTCCGAGAAGTGCGGCTCCTGCCACACCCTGAAGGACGCGGGCACGCAAGGAGTCGTCGGGCCGAACCTCGACGACGCCTTCGGCTATGCACGGAGCCAGGAGTTCGACTCGAGCACGTTCTTCGAGGTGACGCTGCACCAGATGAGGATTCCGGCACCGCCGATGCCGGACTTCGACGAGCCCGGGACGAAGGACTTTCTCTCGGACGAGGAGCTCGCCGCGATCGCCAACTATGTGGCGAACTGCGCGGGCGAAGGCGTCGCGAAGAGCCAGGTTGGTCAGGGGTGCACCGGGAGCGGCGGCGCTTCACAGGGAACGGACGGGAAGTCTCTCTTCGCGGCGAACGGCTGTGGGAGCTGTCACACGCTGAAGGACGCCGGATCGACCGGCGCCGTCGGCCCGAACCTCGACGAGTCGAAGCCGGCCCGTGAGCTCGTGATCAAGAACGTGACGAACGGTGCGGGGGCGATGCCGGCCTTCGGAGACAAGCTCTCCAAGGAGCAGATCGAGGCGATCGCCGACTACATCGTAAAGTCGACCGGAGGCTAGGAACTGCCGGGCTCTCGCGCCCGAGCCTGTTCGTGCTCCAGGTCGACGACGACGTGGGCGACTGAAACCGGGAAGCGCTCGCGCGCGCTCGCGACGACATCCCGGTCGAGCCAGCCCGACTTCCCGTGCGGTCGCGTCGCGATCAGGACCTCGTCGGCGTGGAACGTGCGAAACGCCTGGTCGATCGCCTTCAGAGGGTCGACGTCCCCAACCTCGCCGTGGGCCTCGACGCCTGCTGCGACGAGCGACGCGACGGCCTCGTCGAGCCGACCCGAGGCCTCGGCCCGCCGGGCGTCCTCCTCCGCGCTCCAGCGCGGGGCGCTCGAGTCGAGCGCCGGTGCGACCAGGAGCACCTCAGCCGCGCCCGGCCCGGCCCGGTTCTGGATCTCGTCCCTGAGCGAGCGACCGAGGAGGGTTTCGTTCGCCACCACCAGGATCCGCCTCTGCTCATCGGGCGCCCGGCGCGACCATACCGCCGTCTCCCGCTCGCGCGGGTCGCTCTTCAGATAGATGCCGACACCCGCGCCGAGACCGAGGGAGAGCACCGACGCAAGCGCGGCCGCAGGCCCCCCGAAGGCGGCGGCAATCCCCACCGCCACGAAGCACAGAGCGGCGGCGAGGACGAAGCTGAACGCCTCGGCCTCGGTCCGGAGCGGGTTCCGCACCGCGCCCTCTGGGCTAGAGGACGTAGACGGTGACGTAGACCACGATCCACATCACGTCGACGAAGTGCCAGTAGATCCCGGGAATTTCGACGCCGAGATGCGCGTGCGGCTCCGGCCCGTAATGTCCTCGGATGGCGCGGATCAAGGCGTAGAGCAACAGGTTCAAACCGATGAAGACGTGGGCGCCGTGCAAGCCCGTGAGGCCGTAGAAGGTCGAGCCGAAAGCGAGATCGTGAGGGCTGAACCCGAGCCGTGTGTACTCGCGAGCCTGGATGAGGAGGAAGGTCAGGCCGAGCAGGAACGTCAAGAGGAGGCCGGCGACGAGCCCTGCGCGGTTAGCCCGCTTCACGGACGTGAGCGCCCAGTGCATCGTAAAGCTCGAGCTGACCAGGATGATCGTGTTGAGAAGCGCCAGGTAGACCGGCAGCTCGTAGGGAGCAGGCGGCCACTCGCCGGGCCCGTTGACGACCCGCGCGAAGAAGTACGCGGTGAAGAACGACCCGAAGAGCATGATCTCCGAGCCGATGAAGAGATACATGCCGAGCAGGCGCGCGTCGACGCGCGAGCTCTGATGCGCGACCGGCGGGTGGTGCTCGTGCGCGTGTGCGGCCACTAGCTCGCCACCGCCTTCGCTTCGCTCGGCTCGACGACGACGTGGGCGACCGGTAGTCCCGTCGCCTTACGGACCCGCTCGACGAGGTCGCGCCGGAGCCAGCCGGAGCTCGTCTTCGGGAACGTCGAGATGACGATCTCGTCCGGACCCTCGTCGTGCACCGCGTTCATGACGGCGCTGTAGGGATCGCCGTCACCGAGATGACCGGTGGCCTCGACACCCGCCGTGCGAAGCCGCCGCACCGCCTCCTCGAGACGACGCTCGACCCCGGCCTCGTCACTGGGCGCGACGAGAGTGACCTCCACCGGAGACTGCGCCGCCCGCTCGCGGATCGCAGCCAGCAGTGGCTCCCCGACGATGGTCTGGTTCGCGACCACCAGGACGTGAACGCGCTCGCGGGCCTCTTCCAGATCGACCACGACGTGCTCGACCGGGACCGAGGTAGAACGCTTGGCGCGGTCGATCAGATTACCTCGCAACCATCCGGACTTGACCTCCGGGTGGGTCGAGATGATCACCTCGTCCGGCTGGTACTGCTCGAGCCCGTCCTTCAGGGCCTGCAGTGGGTCAGGGTCGACGATCGCGCCGCGGGCCGCGATCCCGGCTTCGTGCAGGAGGTCGAGCGTCCGCCGCAGGCGCCGTTCGGCCGTCGACCGTCGGCTCGTCTCGTTGACCACGAAGCCGGCACGCGGCTCGTTCTGCGGGCTGACGACCGTGACGCGGATGGGCCCGTTCGCCGCCCTCCGGCGTAGCGCATCGAGGAGCGTCTTCCCGGCGACGGTCTCGTTCGCGAGCACCAGGATGTGCCGCGGCTCCGCGGTCACACTCGCACCTCCTCCGTCTGTGTGCTCGGCTCTGTTTCGGCCGTCCGGTCACCGTTCAGGACCGCGTGGCGAGCTCCCCGAACACCGTACTCGTACGGACTTCCGACCACCTGAGGAATCTCGTCGAAGTTGAAGATCGGCGGCGGCGAGGACACCTGCCACTCGAGCGTGAGCGCCCGCCACGGGTTGCCCGGCGCCGGCTCGCCGTGGACCCAGCTCGTCAGCAGGTTGTAGATGAAGACGAGTGTCGACGCGCCCAGGAAGAACGACGCGATCGTGATTACGAAGTTCCAGTTTCCGAACTCCGGCGCGTAGTCGGCGACGCGCCGGGGCATTCCCTGCAGCCCGATCCAGTGCATCGGGAAGAAGGTGAGGTTGAAGCCGAGGAACGTCATCCAGAAGTGGATCTTTCCGAGGCGCTCGTTGTACATCCGGCCCGTCATCTTCGGGAACCAGTAGTAGATCCCGGCGAAGATCGTGAAGAGCGAGCCGCCGAAGAGCACGTAGTGGATGTGCGCGACCACGAAATAGGTGTCACTCGCATGGATGTCGATCGGGACGGAGCCCAGGTAGATGCCCGAGAGCCCTCCGATCACGAACATCGACACGAAGCCGACGGCGAAGAGCATGGGCGTCTTGAAGTGGATCCGCCCCTCCCACATCGTCGCCAACCAGCTGAACACCTTGATGCCGGTCGGAACCGCGATCAGCATCGTCGTCACCATCATCGGAATGCGAAGCCAGGTCGCCATGCCGCTCACGAACATGTGGTGCGCCCACACCGAGAACCCGAGCACGAGGATGGCCATCAACGAGAGGGCCATCAGCCGGTAGCCGAATACCGGCTTCCGCGAGAAAACGGAGATCACCTCCGAGGCGATGCCGAAGCCGGGCAGCATCATGATGTAGACGGCCGGATGCGAGTAGAACCAGAAGATGTGCTGGTACCCGAGCGCGTATCCGCCGTCCGCCGGATCGAAGAAGTTCGTGTGCAGAACCCGGTCGAAGAGGATGAAGAACTGCGACCCGGCGATGAAGGGCGTCGCGACCACGACCAGCGTCGAGGTGGCGAAGTTCGCCCAGACGAGGAGCGGCATGCGCCAGAACGTCATCCCCGGCGCGCGCATCGTGATGATGGTGACCAGGAAGTTGAGCGCGGTCATGATCGAAGACGCCCCCGCCCACTGGACGCCCATCTGGAAGAAGAGGTTCCCGTCCGGCTGCTGGACGGCAAGGGGGACGTAGTTCGTCCACCCGGCTGCGAACGGCCCCACCAGGTAGCTCGAGAGCATCATGAGGCCGGCGATCGGCAGGAGCCAGAAGGAGAGAGCGTTCAGCCGGGGGAACGCCATGTCCGGGGCGCCGATCATGAGGGGGATGACGTAGTTCCCCAGGCCGGCGAAGGCCGGGATGATGAAGAGGAAGATCATCAGCGACGCGTGCACCGAGAAGAGGCCGTTGAACGTCTGGGTGTCGACGAACTGCATCCCGGGTCGCGCCAGCTCGGCCCGCATGAACATCGCCATGAGGCCCGCGGCCACGAAGAAGAAGATGGTCGTGACGAGGTACTGGACGCCGATCACCTTGTGGTCGGTGTTGACCTTGAAGTAGTCGCGCCAGCTTCGGGCCCCGTGGCCGGAGTGATCGTCGGGTCGCGTGGGCCGGCCCGAGATCCAGTAGGCCCAGTAGTCGAAGCCACCCAAGCCGACCAGGAACCCGAGCGGGACCATCACGGTCAGGGCCGTGATCCAGGGCTGGAACTCGAGGATTGGCTCGTAGCCGAGACCTGTCCGCGCGCCTGCGACGAGGCCGGTAGCCAGGCCGAACGCCAGCAGGCTCGTCCAGAGTGCACGGAGCCAGCCGGGACCGGTCAGGCGTCGCCAGCCACTCCGTGGAGGAGGCGCGGCATGCTCGTGCGTCTCGTGCTCTCTCTGGACCTCGGTCGCCATGCTTTTTTGTTCCTACCCCCCCTTGGTCGAGTCCAGTAGGTACTTGACCAGCGCGTCCAGCTGCTCGTCCGAGAGCTGGTCACCAAAGGTCTTGGGCATGATGCCAGGCTGGAATCCCGGGGCAAGCTCTGCGTCCGGGTCCACGATCGACGTTCGGACGAACTCCGCGTCCTTGCCCTTGAGGACCTCGTCGAGGTTCGGTCCTACCTGCCCACTCGACCCCGCGGCAGAGAGCGTATGGCACGACCCGCACCCGTTCGAGGCGAAGAGTGCCTTCCCGTCGCTACCGCCTCCTCCGGCCGCCGCTCCGCCCGACTTCTGCTTGCTCAGCCACTTCTCGTAGTCGGCCGGCCCGAGGACGACCGCCTGCGAACGCATGACCGAGTGCCCGAGACCGCAAAGCTCAGTGCAGATGACCTCGTAGGTGCCAACCTTTGTGGGCGTGATGACGACGTGAGTCGCCGTCCCGGGCACCGCGTCCTGCTTCATGCGGAACTCGGGCACCCAGAAAGAATGGATGACGTCCTTCGAGGTCAGGGTTAGCTGCACGGCCTTGTCGACCTCGAGCACGAGCTGGCCCGAGGTGACGTTCGTACCCGGGTAGGAGAACGACCAGGCGAACTGCTGGGCAGACACGTCGACCTTCCGGCTTCCCGCGGGCGCGTCCTCGACTCCAATCAGGACGATGGCGCTCACGATCGAGATCGCGGTCACGAGCGCGGCGGGCACCGCCGTCCAGACGATCTCGAGTCCCGTATGTCCGTGGATCGGGCTCCCATCCTCGTTGTCGTCGGGAGGTGCCCTGAACTTCCACACCGAGTAGATCGTGACAGCCGCCACCAGCGAGAAGATCGCGATGCAGACGATGGTGACGAACCAGTACAGCCGGTCGATCGAGGTGGCCTCTTCAGAAGCAGCGTCCGGAAGCCAGGGGATGAAATAGGCCACGACGGCGACCGCCGCGCCGGCGAGGGCACCGACGAGCACCATCTGGATGATCGAGCGTTTACGCACGTAAAGACGCGGGATCCGGCCCCGGGCAACCCTAACTGAACCTCCGCCCGGAGACCCGCGCGAACTGCACGGTTCGAGGTCACACGGCTGCCAGGTTTTCGCGCGCCCCTCTCGAAGAGGGAAAGAGAGATGCCTCGGGCAATCTGGACCGGCTCGATCTCGTTCGCCGGACGGAAGCCGGATCGGCTACCAGAAGTTCTTCGAGGACGAGGAGCGACCGGCCCCGGACGACGAAAAGAGGCGCTGAAGCTCAGCCAGACTCGGTTCCGTCCCGGACCACGATGCGCCCGTCCTGAAGCCGCAGGACGGCCTCCCACGGAACCGTGTCGTGCTTCCAGGTCTTGTGGTGGCGCCGGCGCTCGCCCCGCGACGAGCCGATCCCGAGTCGCTCGAGAAAGCCACGTCGCCCGACGGCGAGCGCTATGACTTTGACCTCTTTGCCACTCCAGCGGCCTCGGACGTCGAACGCGCGGCCCAACGAGCGACCGGACTCGGTCACCACCTGCCGGTCGAGGAGCTCGGAGAGACGCGTCACGACCCCGGGATCCTCGCGATTCGCTTCCTCCACCGGTCGTCGCCCCGGCCCAGCCCGAGCTCGGAGGCCGTCTTCCCGAGGTGCACGGCCGCCTCGGCGGATTCGACGACATCCCACGGCACACGAACGAGCTTGCGGGCAAAGAGCCGCCCGGCGAGCCGCGCAAACGGGCCTGGCAGCCGCCCCCGCCAGGCACCCGGGCCAACGAGCAAAGCGGTGATGCGCAGCTCCGCCCCGGCCTTGCCCTCCAGCTCGAGATCGTCCACCTTGCCGCAGCGGCGCCCCTCACTGTCTACGAGCTGGTGGTCGAGCACGCCGTAGGCGAGGTCGAGCTCGCCGGAAGTGCTCATCCCTGGCCCATGTTCGTCAGCAGCATCAACGGGATCGCAGTCAGGGAGACCACCAAGATCACGAGGAGGTAAAAGAGCCCGAGCGTGTTCGCGACACGGCCGTTCGCATAGCGCTCCATGTGGCTCTTGTCGTTCGCCACGAGCAGAATCGGGATGTAGGTGAAAGGCAGGGCGACGACGGAGAAGATGACGGAGTACTCGGTGAGCAAGATCGGGTCGATTCCGGTCATGACGATGCAGAAGCCGAGCGCGAGAAGGACGAGCCAGGTGAGGGTGAAACGCGGCGCTCTGGCCTCGCCGCGGTACTTCCCCCACTCCCACCCGAGAAACTGCGCCAGGTTGTAGGCGCCGGAGAAGCAGGTGTCGATGGCCGCGCCGCCGACCGCGAAGAGTGTCCCGACGAGCGCCAGAATGAGGCCGATCTGTCCGAGCGGTACCTCGGCTCCGAGCGCGACCGTTCCCAGCAGTTCAGGCTCGATCCCGAGCGGTAGGAAGAGCGCGCCTGCGGTGATCATGAGCGCGAAGGAGAGAAAGCCCCCCAGCCCGTAGCCGATGATCGCGTTCGCCTTGTTGATGCCGAGGTCCTTTGGCGTCCAGCCCTCCTCGACCGCCCCCGACGAGTAGAAGTAGACCTCGTACGGGGTCATGGCCGCGCCGAGCAGGCCGACGGCGAAGTAGCCATAGACGAGCGGGCTCTCGGTGTTCACGTGCGGGACGAAGCCCTTCGCGACCTCGCCCCAATCGGGATGAAGCTTGATCGCGGCGACCGCGAACACGAGCAGACACAGCCCGACGTAGCCGAAAACGCGCTCGATCCAGCCGAAGGGAAGCACCCAGATCACGACCGCGAGGGCCAGGACCCCGAGCAGGATGAGGGCGCGGTAGGGAAGCCCCGAGAGAAGCTGGAGCGTGAGCGCGATTCCGCCGACTTCGGCCGCCAGGGTCAGCAGGTTCACGATCTGGGCCGCGACAAGGGCGACGAGGCCTGTGGCGAGGCCCAGGCGCTCCCGGACAGCGTCGAAGACGGGCTGCTTCGAGACCGCCGCAACCCGGCCGCACATTTCGGAGTAGGTGATGATCCCGCCGACGCCAAGGACGACGACCCAGAGCAGCCCGTAGCCGAACGTTGCGCCGGCGGCCGTGTTGAAGACGATGTCGCCGATGTCGACGAAGCCGCCGATCGCGGCCAGGATCCCGAGCGCGACCTCGAAGATCCGCTTCACAGCGATTCCGCCAGCTGCTTAGCGTTGCTGGCCTGCTCCCCCAACCGGCTCTGCAGGCGGGAAGCCGTCACCTTGTTGGCGTGCTCGAGTGGCCGAAGCCAGCCCAGAACGAGCTTTGCCTGTGAACGCACCCTCGCAAGCTTGTTGGCTAGTCCCGGTGCCGGCTTCGCCTTTCCCGGCGCAAGCGAGTCGACGACCTTCTGAGCGCTTTCCGTGAGCGCGGCCGCTTGGACTTGTGCGAAGGGCCCCGTCGTCCGGCCGTCTGCTATCTCGCCGGCAAGAAGCGCGCCTTCAGCGGCAAAGGACTCGACGGTTTCAGCCTGCTTTTGGAGCGCCGTCGCGTCGAGGGTCTGCGAGCCGCTGCCACACCCGACCAGGCCAAGAGAGACGGCGAAAACGAGTACGGCACCAAGGCGTCTCACGCCCGGCGGCATACCCGGTCGCGAAACACTCCACGCCGCGCCGTTTTCCACCCGGGCAAGCCGGGAACGGTCGCGTGGTGCGGCTGATGTTCTGGACCTATGCGCTCGTGATCGCCAGCGGCCTCATCGCGGCGTTCTTCGTCGGGCTGACGCACAACTGATATGCGCCGTTTCCTTCGCGAAAACTCGCTGTCCCTCTTCTTCCTTGTCCTGCTCGTCGCGGCGGTCCTGGGACAGTCGTTTGCCGGGCAGCACGACTACAACGCCGAGCAGACGGAGCACGGCGCGCAGGCCGTCGCCTGGGGCCGCTACGTCGTGTCGTCCGACTTCTGGGGCGCGATCATGGAGAACTGGCAGTCCGAGTTTCTCCAGTTTTCGCTCTACATCGCCGCGACGATCTGGCTCCTCCAGAAAGGGTCGAGCGAGTCGAAGCCGCTCGCGGACGCCGGCCTCCAATCCGACGAGAAGCAAAAGATCGGGCGCTATGCACCCGAGAATGCGCCTCGCTGGGCGAAGCTGGGCGACTGGCGAACGACCATCTATTCGAACTCCCTCCTGCTCGTCATGACCACGATCTTCTTCCTCACGTGGGGCGCCCAGTCGATCACAAGCTGGAACACCTTCAACGACGATCAGCGACTTCACGGCGAGGCGGCGGTCCGCTGGAAGACGTATCTCCTGAACCCGGACTTCTGGGAGAGGTCGCTCGAGAACTGGCAATCGGAGCTCCTGGCCGTCGGCACCATGGTCGTCTTCTCGATGTACCTGCGCCAACGCGGCTCCCCCGAGTCCAAGCCGGTCGGGGCGCCGCACTCGCAGACAGGATCCTCGGTCTGATGGAGCAAAGACCACTGCCGCAGTACGCCGCTCTCACCGCTGCCTTCTGGGGCGTCTTCGGCGGCTTCCTCGCCGTGGGACGCGAACGGATCCCGGAACGGATCGGTTTCGGCGACCTGGCCCGGATCGCCCTCTCCACCTACAAGATCAGCCGCGTGATCACGAAGGACGAGATCGCCGCTTTCATCCGGGCGCCGGTCACGGAGGACGCGGCAGCGCAGGAGCCGAAGCAGGAGGGAATGGCGGCAGCGGTCGGCGCGCTCGTGACCTGCCCGTACTGCATCGGCCTCTGGATCTCGGCCGGGCTCTCGTACTCGTTCGCCTTCTTCCCGCGTGAGACCAGGTTTGCGACCACGATCTTCAGCGCCCACGGGATCACCGACTTCCTGAATGCGGGCTTTGTGCGGCTGCGCGAAGGTCAGGCGACCTCGCTGCCGCAGCAGCCGTCCGACCAGGGCGACGTCTAGGACGTCCTAGGCGGAGACGAGCGGAAGAGGCTTGACGATGCCCCGGCCGCGCTCGCGCGGAACGGCGTCGATCGCCCCGGCGAGGGCAGTGATCGTGCGCGAGACCTCCAGGTCGGGTTCGGCAAGAACGATGGGCTCGCCGCGGTCGCAGTAGTCGCCGACCCTTGGATCGAAAGGCACCCGGCCGAGCACAGGCTTTTCGATCTCGTCCGCAAGCGCCTGTCCGCCGCCCGAGCCGAAGAGCTCCTCGCCCGTACCGACCAGGTGCGTCATGTTCTCCACGACACCGAGCAGGCGCATCTTGGTCTTGTCGGCCATCTGAGCGGCGCGGACTGCAACCTGCTGCGCAGCCCGGTGCGGCGTCGTGACCACGATCGCTTCGGCGCGCGGCAGGAGCTGGCCGAGCGAGATCGCAACGTCACCTGTCCCCGGCGGCATGTCGACGACGAGCGTGTCGAGCTCGCCCCAGTGGACGTCCGAAAGGAACTGCTCGAGCGCGCGGTGGAGCATCGGTCCGCGCCACATGACCGGCTGGTTGTCGTCCAGGAAGAAGCCGATCGACATGACCTTCAGGTCGCCGCGCACGGGCGGCACGATCATCTTGTCAACCACGACCGGTCGCTGGTGGATGCCGAGCATGTGCGGAATCGAGTGCCCGTAGACATCCGCGTCGAGAATGCCGGTGCGATGGCCGAGTTGCGAGAAGGCCGCGGCCAGGTTGGCCGAGAGCGACGACTTCCCCACGCCACCCTTGCCGCTCGCCACCGCCAGAACGCGAGTCTTAGAGTCGACGGAGATGCCCGGTGTCCGCTCCGCAACTCCGCCACGAAGCTTCGTGGTCAGCGCGGTCTTCTCCTCGGGAGTCATCACGTCAAACGCGAGCGCGGTGCGTTCGACGCCGGCGAGCGGAAGCAAAGCGCGGTCGACCTGATCCTGAAAGCTCGCTCGGAGCGGACAGCCGGCGACGGTGAGCGCGATGGTCACTTCGGCGGTCGTGCCTACGAGCTCGGCGCGCCGGACCATGTCGAGCTCGATCACGGAGCGCCCTAGCTCCGGGTCGATCACGCTCTCGAGCGCCCGCAAGAGTTCGTCGTGCATGACACCTAACGTACCAGCGAAAGGCTGTGTCGAAGCGATGTCCAATTACGCTGTGACCGGGGCATGAACATCCAGGCAGTCGCACGCCGGACCGGAATACCCTCCGCGACGCTCCGGAAGTGGGAGCAGCGTTACGGTGTGCTGAAGCCTGAGCGGACCGCGGGTTCACATCGCCGCTACACCGAGCGCGATGTTCTACGGGTCGAGTGGCTGAAGGCGCGGATCGAGGAGGGGTACAGGATCGGAGAAGCGGCGCGGCTGCTCGGCGGTTACTCAGATGCACCGAGGCTCGATGCAGAGGGCCTCGTCGAAGAGCTGGTGGCCGGCGCCGTGAGTCCGGACCCGCCGCGCGTCGTCAGCGCCGTCGACCAGGCGTTCGCCCTCTTTCCCACTGAGCACGCCGTGACCGAGGTGATCGCGCCGGCCCTCCGGCGGATCGGCGAGCTGTGGGAGCAGGGCGAGGCCACAGTCGCTCAGGAGCACCAGCTGACCGAGGTTCTTCGCGGCAAGATGCGTGGGCTTCTGAACGGCGCTCTCGGAGGTCCCCGGGGCCGCATCGTGCTCTGTTGCGCTCCGGGCGAGAGGCACGAGACCGGCCTCCTGGCCCTCGCCGTGCTCCTGCACTCAGACGGGTGGCAGGTCGTCTACCTCGGTGCGGACACGCCACTCGAAGAGGCGGCGAGCCTCGCGGAGGACGTCGAGGCATCAATCCTGGGCGTCAGTGCGACCATGCCCGACGCGGCGGAGGCCGCCGAGCCGCTCCTGGCAGAGCTCGCGGCAAGCCATCCTGGGCTACAGATCCTTCGCGGTGGTTCGGCGTGGGGCGGGACGTCGGCGGACGAGGTGGTCGAGTTGTTGCACAGTCTTCCGGTCTAGCGCGCTACGGCATGCGCCGTATAGTCGGCCCGTGGGTCGCGTCCTTTTCGCCAGTTTCCTGGGCGCCCTCGCAGCGGCTTCCCCCGCCACCGGAGCCGTCGTCAAAGTCACGAGCACGCTGCCCGAGTGGCTGGCCCCGGGAGGACGGTTGGTCGTCACCGGCTGGGCGGTGCCGAGCGAGCGGGTGACGCTGCGCTCGCAGAGCGGCGCGCTGGCCCGGGTGTGGGCAGGCCCGCGCGGCGGCTTCAGGATCAAGGCACACGTGGCAGAGGCCGGCCGAAAGCGCCTTAGCTTGGTCGCAGGCGGGATCGAAACCCCGCTCGGCGTCGTTCCAGTCCGGCCGCTACGCCTTGCTGCAGTGGGTGACGTCACTTTCGGGAACGGGGTCGGCCGAATGATCGGCTTGTACGGGACTCGCTACCCCTGGCTCTCGGTTGCACCGGTCCTGCGCCGGGCGGACATCGCGCTTGCAAACCTCGAGGGAGCTGTGTCGACCAGGGGCACCCCCGTGCCGAACAAGGAGTTTCACTTCCGCGGACCGCCGGCCGCTTTCGCCGCGGCAGGGCGCTTCGCCGGCGTCGACGTGGTCTCGCTGGCGAACAACCACACGCTCGATTACGGGCGGGTCGCCTTCCTCGACACGCTCCGCTACGCCCGCCGCTTCGGAATCCGGACGGTCGGAGGCGGGGCCGACCTCGCGCGCGCCCGCCGCCCGGCAGTCATCCCGCTCGGCGGCATCACGGTCGCCTTCCTCGGCTACTCCGACGTGAGGCCCCTCGGGTTCGACGCCGGACCAGGACGGCCCGGGACGGCGCCGGCTTTTCCTGAGCTGATCGCGGCGGACGTCCGAACCGCCCGCGAGCGAGCGGACGTCGTCGTCGTCTACTTCCACTGGGGTCTCGAGCGGACCTTCTCCCCGACCGCACGCCAGCGCTCCCTCGCCAGAGTCAGCTTCGCCGCCGGGGCGCAGGTCGTACTCGGATCGCACCCCCATGTTCAGCAGCCCCGAGAGCGGTTCAGCACCCGGTTCGTTGCCTGGAGCCTCGGAAACTTCGTCTTCGGGTCGAACTCGCCCGGCACAGAGCGAACAGGCATCCTCCGACTCGAGCTCGGCCGGCGCGGGGTGCTCGGTCATGGATTCCGGCGGGCGCGGATCGTCCAGTACCAGCCACGCCTTCTGTGAGTTTCGAGGGCCTGTCGACGACACTCCAAGGGCGGCTCGTCAGGCTCGAGCCGCTGGTGGCCGAGCACGAAGCAGGGCTCGCACGGGCGGCCGATGACGCGGAGGTGTGGCGCTGGACGAACAGCGTGATCAGCGGGCCCGACGACTTCCACGGCTGGATGACTGATGCTCTCGCCGAAGCCGAGGCGGGCGTCTCGGCCCCGTACGCGATCCTGAACAGTGCTACCGGAGCGCCGGTCGGGTCGAGCCGCTACCTGACCCTACGGCCCGAGCACCGCGGGCTCGAGATCGGCCATACGTGGCATGCGTCGTCGGTGTGGGGAACCGGTGTGAACGTGGAGGCGAAACTGCTACTCCTCGAGCACGCGTTCGAGCGCCTCGGGTGCATGCGCGTCGAGTTCAAGACGGATGCGAGGAACGAGCGCTCACGAGCAGCCCTCCTCGCACTCCCGGCGAAGTTCGAGGGCATCTTTCGAAAGCACATGGTCGTGCGTGACGGCGAGCTCAGGGATTCCGCCTTCTACGCGATCACCGACGACGACTGGCCGGCCGTGAAGAGCGAGCTCACGCGCCGTCTCGAGGCCAAGCTCCAAGGCGGCTAGCGAGTTCGGCACACACGTTTGCGCTCGCCCCTGCGGTGATCCGCGACCGTCCGATCAGATCGAGCGGATGGTCGTCGAGAGTCGGGGAGTCCGGTAGCTCGAGCACGAGCCCCCGCTCCCGACAGAGAAGCTGTGCGGCGGCGATATCCACCGAGCGGATCGGCTTCAGTGAGCAGACAGCGTCGACCCGCCCCGCAGCGAGGTGGCAGAGTGAAAGTGCGAGCGAGCCCATGACGCGAAGGCGAAGGGCAAAGCCCTCCATGGCCCCGGCACGCGAGGCGATCTCGGCGGTCGTGGTTGCTTCGAAGGACAAGATCTCGATCTCGTCCTTGGGACCCAGCCCGTCGAGTGGACGTCCGTTGAGGAACGCTCCCCCTTCGCGCTTTGCACTCCATTCCTCGCCGGTGCCGAGGTCGGCGACGAAGCCGAACACGACATCTCGCATCGCCGGCCCCTCGGCGACCGCGATCGAGACGGAGAAAAAGGGAATGCCGCGCGTCGCGTTCATGCTCCCGTCGATCGGGTCGACGACGACCACGAGGCCATCCGCGGCCTGGCCGAAACGCCGCTCGCCGAGCTCCTCCGACACGAGCGTGAAGTCGACGCCATCCGCATGAAGCGCTTCCAGGCGCGCCACAACGGCTTGCTCCGCCGCCTCGTCGATCGCGGTCGTTTCGTCTCCGCCCTCGCCGACTCGACTGCTCGGCTCCCGCTCGGCCCGCGTCGGCAGGCCGGCGACGACGCTCCGAACAGCATCCGTGGCCTCCCGGCAGACGGAAAGCCAATCGGTCACTCGTCGAAGGGCGAGAAGAGGAGTCCGCTCGTCAGCTTCGGGAAAAAGTAGGTCGATTTCTGAGGCATGGTCTCGCCCGCGAGGGCAACCGCCTCCACCTGCTGCACCGTCGGCGGCCGTACGAGGCAGGCGGCCTGCGCCCGCCCCTCCGAGACGGCACGCTCCGCCTCAGCTGCGCTGGCCGTGAACTCGAGCTCGCCTAAAGGAAGCCGGTCGAGCGCCGTCGTGTCGAGGACGGCCAGCGGGCCCGACCCCAGGGGCTCGCTCTCGGCGAGCACCGTCCGGTCCGGCCGCAGGAGGGCAAACGCGGGGTGGTCGCGCGGCAGCTCCTCCAGGCGCTCCAGCGCCTCGAGCGCGCCACCAGGCACCTCCGAAAGCCTGAAGCTTCCGTTCAACTCGGGAACCGCTCCTCGAACCAGGCGATGCGTAGGGAAGATGACCAGACCGGGATCGTCCCGGGCGACCAACACGGCGAGCACATGGGAGGTCCCCTCGCTCCGGTCCTCCTCATGGAAGCGGAGCGCGGTCTCATACCGGTGATGACCGTCCGCAATCACGATCTTTCCGCTCACGGCATCGAGCAACCGCTGGTCGCTGACCCGCCAGAGCCTGCTTCGTGCCCCGCCGAAGACCGCCTCGAGCTCGGGCGGGCGATCGGGTACAACCGGTGATTCTCCCTCGTGAAGCAGCAGGATCGGCGAGAGCTTCGTCCGCGTGGCGCGCAGGAGCCTGAGTCGCGCCTCCTTCGGGCCCGGGAACGTCCGCTCATGCGGGAGGATGTGTCCCGCCGAGTAGGGCTCGAGCTGGATGCGCGCGACTAGGCCAAGACGGGTTCGCTCGACGCCGTCCGGACCGACGAACGTTTCCTCCAGCACCCAGGCGGCCTGCTCCTCCTCGCGGACGAGAACCCCCGCTGATTGCCACGATGCGAGCTCCCGTGCAGCCTCTTCGGGAGCATCGGGCCTGACCAGCCGGACCGCGTTATATGGGCTCTCGGAGAGGAGCTCCGCCCGCAACTCGGGTGTGACGACGTCGTAAGGCGGGGCGACAAGCCGGTCGAGGGAGCCCGCGCGTTCCGGGTCGTAACGAAGGGCCCGGAAGGGCTTCAAAAGGCTCACGGAAAGCCACGTTACCATCCGTTCTCGGGCGTAGAGTGCGGGGGTGGGAGCCGCGACGCCGATCGCCGAGCTGACCGAGGATCGAGTCGTCGAGGGGATCTTCGCAGTGGCCCGAAAGCAGCGTCTGAAGACACGTGGCGGCAGTCCGTATCTCGCCCTCGAGCTAGTCGACCCGAGCGGCCGGATCGAGGCCCGCGTCTGGAACGACGTGGAGCTCCTCGACCGCCGCTTCGGCGAGGGAGACGCCGTGCGAGTGCTGGGGCGCGTGGAGCGCTTTCGGGATCGTCTTCAGCTCGACGTGCGTTCGGTCGAGCCGACCGAGGACGACCCGGCATCTCTCGCACCCGCCTCGCGGCGCGACCTCGATGAGCTCGACGGTTTCTTCGAGTTCCTCGTCGGCGAGATCTCCCACCCCGGCTTGGCAGCTCTCGTGGGTCGCTTTGCAGGAGACGCCGAGCTCCGAAAGCGCCTCCGGTCCCTGCCCGCAACGCCGGAGGGCCATCACAGCTATGCGGGCGGGCTCCTGGAGCACACGGTGGCCGTGGCGACGCTCTGCCGCGACGCCGCTGAGCTCCATCGCCGGCTACGCCGTGACCTCCTGCTTTCGGCGGCGCTCCTCCACGACATCGGGCGGACCCGGGAACTGGATCGGGGCCCGCTCTTCCAACCCACGGCCGAAGGCCGGCTTCTCGGCCACGTCCATCTCGGCCTTCGGATGATCGAAGAGCGCGCGGGCGGGCTCGACCCGGCCGTCCTCGCCGAGCTCTTGCACGCCGTGGCCGGGCACCACGACGTGCGTTCGGCACGCACGGCGGAGGCGGCGGTGCTCGTCCACGCAAACCAGCTCGACGCAGCCGCAGCGACGCGGCCCGTAGACACAGACCAATAGCATCGTCCTCGTGTTGAAGGGCCAGGAGCGGCTGGACGCGTACGCACGTCTCGCGATCGAGGTCGGGGTGAACCTCGAGGCCGGGCAAAACCTCGAGATCTCGGCCTACGTCGAGCACGCGCCCTTCGTGCGGGCGGTCGTCAGTGCGGCCTACGACGCCGGCGCACGGTGGGTCGACGTCCTGTACGAGGACGAGCACGTTCGGAAGACGATGGTCGAGCGGGCGCCCGACGAGGTGATCGGCTGGACGCCGCCCTGGGTGCTGGCGCGGCTGCACGAGTTCGAGGAGCGCGGCGCACTCATGACAGTGCGCGGCCACCCTGATCCGCTGCTCTTCGAGGACGTGGACGGCGCCCGCCTTGCGAAGTCACGCCGGGCCGAGGCGTCGGCACTAAACCTGAAGCTCGTGACCGAGGGCCTCGTCAACTGGACAATCGTGGGCTGCCCGACCGAGGGCTGGGCGAAGACCGTCTTCGGGGAGCCTGACGTGGAGCGGCTTTGGGACGCCGTTCTCACGACGGTCCGCCTGGACGAGCCCGATCCAGCCGCCGCCTGGCACGAGCACGTGGAGCGCCTGGTGGGGCGAGCGCAGACGATGAACGACCGGAAGTTCGACGCAGTTCGGTTCCGTGGCCCGGGCACAGACTTGCTGGTCGGCGTCCACGCCGGCTCCATCTGGCAGAGCGCCCACAACGAAACGGTCTGGGGCCGGACCTTCGTGCCCAATATGCCCACGGAGGAGGTCTTCACGACCCCGGATGCTCGCCGGACGGAGGGCACGGTTCGCTCAACCAGGCCGCTCCTCACACAGGGAAAGATCGTGGAAGGGCTCGAGCTGGTGTTCAAAGGCGGGCAGGCCGTCGACGTCGGCGCAAAGAAGGGCGAAGAGGTGGTGCGCGGACAGCTCGCGAGCGACGAGGGCTCTGCGACCCTGGGCGAGGTCGCTCTGGTCGACGGCACCTCGCGCGTTGGCCAGAGCGGAATCATCTTTTACGACACGCTGTATGACGAGAACGCGACCTGCCACGTCGCCTACGGCCAGGGCTTCCCGGACGCGGTCGACGGTGCGGAGGGCTTGACCCCGGACCAGCAGCAGGCGATGGGCATCTCGCAGTCCTCCGTCCACACGGATTTCATGATCGGCGGGCCCGAGGTCGAGGTGGACGGAATCGAGGCTGGGGGGACCGAGGTTCCGATCATCCGGAACGACGAGTGGCAGCTAGAGGCCTAACGCTCAGACATTGAAGCGGATATTCAGGACGTCGCCGTCCTGAATCTCGTACGTCTTCCCTTCGAGACGCTGCAGCCCGCGCTTCGCCGCCTCGGCGTGTGAGCCGCATTCGACGAGGTCGCTCCAGGCGATCACCTCGCAGCGAATGAACCCGCGGGCGATGTCTGAGTGGATCGTCTCCGCCGCATCGAGGGCCGTCTGCCCGTGCCTGAGCGTCCAGGCGCGTGTCTCCTTGTCGCCCGCCGTGAAGAAACTCAGGAGCCCGAGCGCCTCGAAGAGCCGCCGCACGACCTCGGCGAGGGCCGAGGGGCCGTCGCGGTAGGCGGCTGCCTCTTCCTCGGGCAGCTCGACGAGCTCAGCCTCGAGCTTCGCGTCGATCCCGCCCGGCCCGTTCTGGACCGCGATCAGCGGTTTCGTCGTCAGCGGCTCGAGCTCGGGAGGAAGCTCGACCGGCCACGCGTCCAGCCGCTTCCCCGCATCGAGGTGTCCCAGGATCGCTTCCAGGGTCGTGACCTCCTGGCGCAGCGACGCATCACCTGACTTCGCCTGCTTGGCAACGCGGTCGAGCCGACGTTCGACGTGCTCGCGGTCGGCCACGATCAGCTCCAACTCGATCGTCTCGAGCTCCGCTCCCGGATCCGCGTCCTGACCCCAGCCGTTCAGGACCGCGAGCAGCGCATCGACCTGGCGCAGGTTCCCGAGCAGAGCCCGCCCGGTCCCGGGGACGTCCACCACCCGCACCGCGGCGGGAGTCACCTTGCGGGCCTTGACGACGGCGGCTACTTGCTCGAGCCGCTCGTCGGCAATGGGCGCCATGCCGACATTCGCCTTGTCCGAGACGGTCGCGTAGGCGGTGATCTCCGCGCCCGCCTGGGTCAAGGCGTTGAAGAGCGTCGTCTTGCCGCTATTTGCCAGACCGACGATTCCGACCTCAAGGCTCATGGCCCGAGGACGTTATCGACCTGTCTACGCGACCGCTGCCAGCTGACGTTCCAGCGAGGCGAACGCGCGATGCTGAAGGGACTTGATCGCACCCTCGCTCTTCCCGAGGAGGCACGCGACCTCGCCGTTCGAGAAGTCGAGTCCGTATTTGAGCGCAAGCACACGCCGCTGGTCGTCGGACAGCGGCTCGATCAGCGTCCGCATCCCAAAGCGTCCAAATGCCCTCATGGCCTCCTCCTCGGCCGAGCACCCAGAGTCCTCCTCCGGGTCAGGCAGCTCGCGGGCGGAAGCACGAAAGTGGTCGATCGCGAGATTCCTGGCGATTCGGAAGAGCCACGCCGAAAAAGGCACGCCCCGGGCCTCGAAGCGATCGATCCGCTCCAGCATTCTCGTGAACGTCTGGTTGGTCAGATCCTCCGCATCCTGAGCGTTCACGACCATCGAGCGCAGGTACCGGTGCACGCGGTCCGCGTAGAGGATGTAGAGCCTCTCGAGTGCGTCCGAGTCCCCTCCTCTTCCTCGCTCCACCAGCTCCCGGATATCGTGCTCGGGCCCGGCTTCGCCGGCCGAAATCCCCACGTTCTTCTCCCCCGTCCGTCTCCCCCGAAAGGGGTACAAGCCCCCTCGAATCGCACCTAAGCAGAGAATCCGGAAAAGGCAACCCGGGGCACGGGCAGAAGCTAGCCGGCGCCGCCGAAGCCGATGGTGGTCTCGCGAGCAAAGCGCTTCACGTAGACGATGCGCGCGAGTGGAAGCAGATAGCTTCCGTCCTCGGTCTCGAGCTCAAAGGTTCCTGGAGTGCCGGCTCCGAGCGCCTTCGCGAGCTCCTCGGCGGCAGCCGGCGTGACAAGGGCACCGACGATCTGGCCACCCTCGAACGCGAGCTCGAGCCTGACCCTATCCGGCATGGCCCACCATCTCGGCAAGCACGCCTTGGATCGAGTCGGGATGGACGAAGGCGACTTCGTGCCCGCCCAAGCCCGGCCGCGGCTCCGAGTCGATCACTTCGGCGCCCAGCTCGACGAGCTCGCCGACGGCAGACCGGATGTCGTCCACCTCGAAGGCGACGTGATGCATCCCCGGGCCCCGCTTGGCCAAGAATCGCCCCACCGGGGTGTCGGCGGCGAGGGGCGAGACGAGCTCGACCCTCCCCTCGCCGAGACGCAGATAGACCGCGTCGACCCCCTGCGACTCCATGCGGCCCCGGACCTCGACCTCGGCGCCAAAGAGGCGCGTATAGGTCTCGACGGCATCGTCGAGGTCCTCGACGGCCATCGCGACGTGGTGGAGCCGGCGAACGTCCACGGGGCCGGATCGTACCCGCTGAGGCCCGAAACGTTTCCTAGTCCGGGAGACCGACCACGCGGGGCATCCCGACGTGGTCGCTCGAGTGCGAGTCCGGCTCGACGCCCTCGAGGAGCTGTTCGAGTTCCTCGCGGTCGATCGTCTCCTTCTCGAGAAGCGCGTTTGCGATCCGGTCGAGTGCAGCGCGGTGCTTGCTGACGAGGCGGATTGTGTCCTCGAAGGCCTGGTCTGTGAGGCGCGCCTGCTCGGCGTCGCGAAGCTGCTTCGTCTGCTCGGAGAGCGCATAGTTGTCGGCGCGGAGCGTCCGCGAGGAGACCTCCTCACCCATGCCGTACTCGAAGATCATGGCCCGGGCGATCGCCGTGACGCGCTCGAGGTCGTTCGAAGCTCCATTGGTGACGCCACCGAACGAGATGCTTTCGGCTGCACGGCCGCCGAGGAGGACCTTCATGCGATCGATCAGCTCCTCCTTCGTGTGCAGGTAGCGCTCCTCCTGCGGCGTGTGAAGCGTGTAGCCGAGCGCCTGTCCGCGTGCGACGATCGTGACCTTCTGAACCGGCTGCGGCTCGCCGACCAGGTGGGAGACGAGTGCGTGGCCCGCCTCGTGATAGGCGATGACCCGCTTCTCCTTCTCGGTCATCGTCTTGCGCTGCTGGAGCCCTGCGACGACCCGCTCGAAGGCCGCCTCGAAGTCCGCGTCGTGAATCTGATCCTGGTCGTTCCGGCCGGCGAAAATCGCGGCCTCGTTGCAAAGGTTCGCGAGGTCTGCGCCCGTGAGCCCGGAGGTCTGGCGCGCGATCCGGCTCAGATCGACGTCGCTCGCAAGCGGCTTTCCGCGACTGTGCACGGCAAGAATCGACTCGCGCCCGGCGAGGTCGGGTGGACCGACCAGCACCTGGCGGTCAAACCGTCCGGGCCGGAGGAGGGCCGGGTCGAGATCCTCGATGCGGTTAGAAGCGCCGATGATGACGACCTCGGCCGCCGACACGAAGCCGTCCAGCTCGACTAGAAGCTGGTTCAAGGTCTGGTCGTGCTCGCGATTGAAGCTCGCGCCCGAGCGGCGCATACCTACCGCATCGAGCTCGTCGATAAAGACGATCGCCGGCGCATTCTTCCGCGCCGTGTCGAAGAGCTTGCGGATACGGGACGCACCCAGCCCGGCGAACATCTCGACGAACGCGGAGGCGCTCTGCGAGTAGAAGTTGGCCCCGGATGCATGAGCGACCGCCTTGGCCAGCAGAGTCTTCCCGGTTCCGGGCGGCCCGTACAGAAGAATGCCCTTCGGAACGCGTGCGCCCAGCCGCGCAAAGCGCTGCGGATCCTGGAGGAAATCGACAACCTCGGCGAGCTCCGCCTGGGCCTCGTCGACGCCGGCAATGTCGGCCCACGTGACTGACGACTTCGATTCGGGCGCGACGACGTTCGGCTTCACGCGCGGCATCAACGCGAGCGTCCGCCAGAGGATGTAGACGATCAGGCCGAAAAAGATGAGCGGAAGCCACGTAAGGGCAAAAGCCGCTACAGCATCAAGCCAGTCTCCAACGTTCCCCACGACCTCCCCATCGGCGTAGAGGGCCGAATTCTAAAGTACGAGCTCCAGGCGGTCGTTGGGTCTCAGCTCGCGCCCTACCTTTGCCGAGGGCTTCCCGTCCGTCAGCACGATGTCGCCGGTGAAGTCGTTCTCCCCCCGAATCAGCGCCGAGCCGACGCCGTAGGAGTCAACCGGGACGCCGCGGGCCTCGAACTCCTGAATCCGCTCAGAGTCGAAGCCCCCCGAGACCACGATTCGCACAGCTTCGTACCCCTCGTCGTCGAGCGCCTCACGCACCTTGCGAACGAGCCGCTCATTGACGCCACGAGGGTCGAAGTAGCCCATTTCGGCCCAGAGGGAGCGATCGACGAGCGTCCGCGAAGTGTCGAGACGCACGCCCCACAGACGGTGACCGAGCGCCCGGGCCACTTCGAGCGAGGTTCGCACCGAGTCGTTCTCGAAGTCGACGAGCACAACGATGTTCGTCTCGTCCTGGAAGTGCTCGGCGAACCGCGTCGCGGCAAGGACGGTGTCTCCGTCGTAGGCCGAGATCAACGCATGGGGCACGGTGCCGATGCCGCGGCCTCCCCACCAGGACGCCTGCGCTTCGGTCGAGACGCCGATCGCGCCCGCGACGTGCGCTGCGTAACCGTCGCCGGTCTGGACACGGTGGTGGTCGTGGCGAGCCGGGAAAAAAAGGATCGGCTTCCCGTTGGCCGCCTCGACCACGCGCCGCACGTTCGTGGAGATCAGCGTCCGCCGCGCAAGGACTCCCAGGTACGCGGTCTCGAGGTGGGCGAAGAGCGTGTAGTCGCCCTCGATGGTCATCACGGTCTCGTAGGGCTCGAGCGGGTCACCGTCGTAGAGCGCGCGCACGGTCAAGCCGTCCCAGTCGTGCGAGCAGAGCTTCAAGATCGCGATCGCCTCGTCCATCCCGCCGAGGATCGCCTGCTTCTTCTGGAAGACCTGCATCAGCACCTGCGGGTGCCTGCCGTCGCGGACGAGCGTCTCGCGCGCGTGATTGAAGTAGACGTCTGTGTAGTAGCCCTCCCGCATCTTCTCGACCGGAAGGTCGAAGATCTCAGGCGGGAGGCGGCGCTTCGTCTCGATCGCCATCGTCGGGCGATTGTAGGGGGCGGGCCTCCTCCAACTCACCGATCTCGAGTCGCAGGCACTCCTGGAGGGCCGCCTGGGCGACATCGAGTTGCTCGGAGGACGGCTCGGCGGTCACGACCCGGTGTTGGAGCTCGTGGCCCGGCCGCGCGAGCGCCCGTGAGACCGGATGTCTCTCGTTCTTGACCATCCACCCGAAGACCTCGACCGACGCTGCCATCGCGCCGACGGCCGCGCCGATACGGGCGAACGGACGAAGCGAGCGCGGAGCCCGGCGCGCCAGAAAGCTGCCGGCGGCGGAGGTGATGAGAAGCGGTCCGACCAGGTGCGAGCCGCAGCGCTCGTGCTCGCGCTGGCGCGGCTCGCCGTGCTCGTAGCTGCCGATCGTGATGTGCTCGGCCCCGTGGTACTCGGCGAGCTCCGTCCCGCGCATCGCGATCGCGGCGGGCCCGAGCGCCAGGAGCGAGCCGAGGGCCTCCTGCAACGCTGGGGTGAGGCGCGACGAGCGAAGCAGCCTGACTCCGGCGAGGGTTCCGATCATCGCCACGGCGACGCGGGGCCGGCCGAACGGCAGCTCGGCGTCGGGAAGACGACGACGGACGACCGGCAGGAGCGCAAAGACCTCGGCCATCCGGAGAGCGCCTTGCACGATCCTGTTTGCGTCCTTTGCCCTGATCGGCTTCCTTCCGGAGGCGAGCTGGAGCCGGCCGTCCCCGGCTCGGATGGCACAAGCCCAGTACTCGGGCCCGTGCACGAGCACCCCGTTCCCGAGGGCCATGCCTCCGAGCCGCACCGCGCTCACGTGCCAATTCTCCGTGCGAGGCCGACGAGAAAGCGCGTCGCGAACTCGAGGTCCTCGACCGGAATCCGCTCGTCCGCCGAGTGGATCAGGCGCGAGGCGAGCTCGGGGTCCATCGTGCGCATCGGAAAGAAACCGTACGCGATCGTCCCGAACGCCTCGCGAAGGTAGTGACTATCCGTGAATCCGGACAGGATCACGGGTGCGATCGTGGCTCCGGGTTCCTCAGCTGCCATGAGCTCCTCGATCGCCTCCCAGAGCGGCGTGTGCATCGAAGAGCGCGTCCCGCCGACGCTATACAGCCAGGCCAGCTCGTAGTCGCCGGGCCCGAGGCAGGCACGAATCTCCTCCTCGGCCTCCGCCGGCGTCGTCCCCGGCAACAGGCGGCAGTCACAGACGATGTCGCAGACTGCGGGGATGACGTTCCGCTGCTTCGAGGCCTCGATGATCGTCGGAGAAACGACCGTGCCGAGCATCGGCGCCGTCATCGCCGACAAGGCCGGCTCGAGCCGCTCGACGCGCTCCAGCAGCGAGTCGGCGTCAGCCGGATCCCCGAGCACGGTCCGCAGGAACACCTCGGTCTCAGGGAGGAGCCGCAGCCGGGGCCGGAACTCTCCGAGCCGCTCGAGGAGGGGCGCGGCCTTCACGAGCGCGTTGTCTGCGATCCCGGGCATCGACGCGTGCCCGCTCCTGCCCCGCACTCGCAGGAGAAAGGGCGAGGTCATCTTCTCCGCGGTCGAACAGAGGTAGACGGGGCGCCCTCTGACGACCGTACGGTCGCCGCCTCCCTCGTTGACGCAGTACTCGGCCTGAACCGCCTCCGGGTGCTCTCGACAGAGCCAGGACAGCCCGTAGCCGTCGCCCACCTCCTCGTCGGCGGTGGCGGCGAAGATCAGGTCGCCGGCCGGCTCGAAGCCCTCCCGTGCGAGAGTTGCAATCGCAACTGCATTCGCGGCAACCTGGCTCTTCATATCGAGCGCCCCGCGCCCCCAGATCGCACCGTCGCGCAGTTCCCCGGACCAGGGGTCGACAGCCCATTCGGCGGGGTCGGCGAGCACGGTGTCCGTGTGGGAGAGAAGCAGGAGCCGCTTGCCGTCGCGTCGGCCGCGGATCCGGGCCACGAGATTGGCGCGACCCGGCTCCCGCGCGAATAGTTCGCACTCGACTCCGTGCTGCTCGAGGTAATCGCGCAGGAGCTCCGCGGCACACGTCTCGTTCCCCGGCGGGTTGACCGTGTCGAGGCGAAGGAGCGCCTGGAGGAGCTCGACGACCCCCGCGCGATACGTGCTCACCGCTACTTCGGTTCCCACACGACCTCCTTCTCTCCCCGGGTCGCGGAGCATACTTCCGGAGTGAGCGACCTCTTCGCCGATGCCGCCGAGGGCCGCCTGGCCGACGTGGCGCCGCTTGCCCAGCGGTTGCGGCCCTCGAGCCTCGACGACTTCGTAGGCCAGGACCAGGTCGTCGGAGAGGGATCCGCCCTTCGGCTCGCGATCGCTGAGGACCGCGTCGCGTCTGCCATCTTCTACGGCCCGCCCGGGACGGGGAAAACGACCCTGGCCCGTATCGTCGCTGCGACGACCGGAGCTGCCTTCGAGGAGCTTTCCGCCGTCTCCGCATCGGTCGCGGACGTCCGCGCCATCCTCCAGCGGGCGCGTGACCGCCTCGGCGGCTCCGGACAGCGGACAATCCTCTTCCTCGACGAGATCCACCGATTCAACAAGGCCCAGCAGGACGCAATGCTCCCGGCCGTCGAGACGGGCCTCGTGACGCTGATCGGCGCGACGACCGAGAACCCCTACTTCGAGGTCAACTCTGCGCTTCTCTCGCGCACCCAGATCTATGAGCTCCAACCGCTCACGAGCGACGATCTGGCGGTCGTGGTGCGGAAAGGGGCGGCCCACCTCGAAGCGGAGCTCACCGACGAGCTCGTCGAAAAGATCTCGCACAGGGCCGGTGGGGACGCCCGCGCGGCGCTCAACATCCTCGAGCTGGCGCACCAGTCCGCCCGGGCCGAGGGCGTCGCCGTCGAGGAGCGGCATGTCGAGGACGCTGCGCGAAAACGGCCTCTCGTCTACGACAAGGGCGGAGACGCCCACTACGACTTCACGTCGGCCTTCATCAAGGCGATCCGAGGGTCGGATCCGGATGCGACGCTCTTCTACCTCTCCGCGATGCTCGAGGGCGGCGAAGATCCCCGCTACGTAGCGCGGCGAATGATCGTGCACGCCTCGGAGGACATCGGGAACGCCGATCCGCGCGCCCTCCTCGTCGCTGTGGCGGCGGCGCACGCTCTCGAGCACGTTGGACTGCCGGAGGCGCAGCTGAACCTCGCGCAGGCAGCGATCTATCTCGCGCGCGCGCCCAAGTCGAACGCTGTCCTGAAGGCCCTCGGGGCGGCGCAGGCAGACGTGAAGGAGCTCGGCGCGCTACGGCCGCCGAAAAGCCTCCGCGACGCCCACTACTTCGGCGCCAAGAAGCTCAGCCACGGGAAGGGGTACGTCTACCCGCCCGACGATCCTGCCGGTTACGAGACCGACTACCTGCCGGACGAACTGAAGGGGAAGACGTATTACAAGCCGTCCGGAAACGGCGAGGAGACAACCACTAGACCCCAGCAGGAGGAGGTCGAGCCCCCTGCTAGCGCACGTTGATGTCGACGCCGAGCAGGACCGCCGGCCAGATGATGATCGCGATCAGGGCTTCGAGGACGCCCTTGAAATTCTCGATGTTGTCGAAGTAGTCCTTCGCGGCTGCAACAACGAGTCCGGCGATCAGGTAGATCGCTCCGAGCGAGACGCTACGCCCACGCATGCCCACCAGGCTATAGCGTTCGGGCGCCGAGCGCGCTCGCGGCGAGCTCGACGGCGAGCCGCGCCGTCTCGTTCTCCCGGTCGAGGATCGGGTTGACCTCGACGATCTCGAACGAGTCGAGGAGCTCCGACTCGGCAATGAGCTCCATCGCCAGGTGTGCCTCCCGGTAGGAGAGACCGCCGCGAACCGGCGTTCCGACCCCCGGAGCCACGTCTGGGTCGATCACGTCCATGTCCAGGGAGACGTGCAGGAAGGCAGCGCCCTCGGCGCGGGCCAGCGCATCGCGGACGACCTCCTCGAGGCCGCGCCGGTCGATCTCGCTCATCGTGGAGACGGCGAGGCCGAGGCGCTTGACGAGCTCCTTCTCGCCGGCGTCCAGCGACCGGACGCCGATCAGCGACACGCGGTTGGCGTCAAGCGAGGGCAGGGGCCAGGCTTCGCTCTGGAAGCCGTCGGAGATCTGACCGAGGGCGGCGGCGAGCGGCATGCCGTGGACGTTGCCGCTCGGAGTCGTCTCGGGCGTGTTCAGATCGCCGTGCGCGTCCAGCCAGATCGCGGCTCCCGGCCCCGAGCTCGACGCCATGCCTCCGAGCGTGCCGAGCGCGACGGAGTGGTCGCCGCCCAGGACGAGTGGCAGATACTTCTCGCCGACCGCGGTCGCCACACGGCGGGCAACACCTTCACACGTCTCCTTGATCTCCGCCAGGAACCGCGCGCGCTGGTCTCCCATCGCGACGGTCTCGCGGAGCGAGGTGGCGACGTTGCCCCAGTCGTGTGCGGTGAGGCCGAGCTCGGAGATCCGCTCGCCGAGCTCCGCGTAGCGGATGGCCGACGGGCCCATGTCGACGCCGCGGCGCCCCGAGCCGAGGTCGAGCTCGGCGCCGATGATCGCCACCTGCCTCTCGGCCATGCACCGAGGCTATCCCATTGGCAAACGCATGGGCCTTCCCCCGCGTAACTCCGAGTACCCGCCGTGGCGCGACGCCATCCTCCGGGAGCCTGCGCACGCGGACGCATAGATCTCGACAGAGGCCGGCGCCAAGCGTCCGATAGTCTCAAACCCGCATCACCGCAAGGCGAGGTAGCTCAGTTGGTAGAGCACACGGCTGAAAACCGTGGTGTCGCCGGTTCGATCCCGGCCCTCGCCATTGCCGCTAGATGGTTGGTCGGGTAATTGCCGTGCGGTGATTGCCGATCAACCATCTAGGTCTCGCCGTCCCAGTAGTCGACGCTGCTCTCCCGCCGAACCATGATCGTGTCTTGCTTGGCGCCCGGCCAGATGCCGATCTTGTCGCTGTCGGGATAGACGGCAGCGGACGGTTCGATCATCGTCGAGACCATCAGGACTCGGACGGTGGCATCCGTTCGGTTGGTGAGCCTGTGCGCACCCTCAGGACCGTCCGGAAAGCACACGACGTCGCCCGGATCGAGCTCCTCCTCCCCTCCGGGATGGCGTACGGTCAGCTTCCCTTCCAGGACGAAGAGCCACTCTTCGTTTCCATACTCGTAGTGGTAGGGGCAGTTGCTCTGACCGGGCGGCAGCTCGTAGAGACTCCCGCCCAGCATGGTCGCACCGATCGAGGCGCCGAAACGGGCCATGCCGGCCCGGAACCCCTCGGGATCCGACTCGTCGTACTCCAGCTCGCCCGTGTTCAGGTTGAAGCGCTGCACGGCCCGATTATCTCTCCGCCCGGCAAGCCATGACGGCGGTACCCGCACCGGCCGTGAGTTCCTCAAATCCTCCGAAGCCAAGAGGCTCGAGGCGTTCGCGAAGCCTCTCGGTCGGAACGTAGATGGGTGTTTCCGGGCCGGACGAGAACGCAAAGATCACCGTTCCTCCCGGCGCCGTTACACGAGCCAGCTCCTCGAAGAACGGGATCATGTTCAGGAGGACGACCAGGTCGAACTCCGCGGGCTCGAGCACGAGGGACGACGCATCGCCGACCTCGAAGTGCACGCGGCCCACGAAGTCGGCGGGAAGAAGCGCGCGGGCCTCCTCGACCATTTTCGGAGCGAGGTCGACTCCCACCACCTCGGCCTCGGGGAAGCGCCGCGCGACAACCCTGGCGGCGGCCCCGGTTCCCGTCCCGAGGTCGAGGATCCGCCTCGGCGCCTCGTCCAGCCGGTCGAGGGCAGCGCCCAGTGGAATGAGCGTCTCCGGCCCCCGCCGCTTGTCCCAGACCGGCGCAAGATGCTCGAACTGCGAGCGAAGCGGGCGGCGCAGCAGCCTCCACAAAGCCGGCCGCGCAACCACGGATGTGGTCACGAAGCGGGCGAAGCGCCTGCCGAGCCGCTCGAGAGTTGCGCTCACGTGTCCGTGCGACGGACACGCAGCTCACGGCCGGGCCGGGCGAGCAGCATGTCGGCGGCGTTGCCACCGTTCAATGCAAGCGCGACGTTTCGGTACGAGTCTTCGTAGAGGACGATTTCGCCCGGCCTGACGTCCGCGAAGGTCCGGGCCGCGACGGCGAAATAGGCCTCGAAGCCACTCTCGATCTCGACGCGCGTACCGGGCTCGATACCGGCGGTCTTCAGGTCTTCGCTCGTGGCATTCAGCTGGACATTCCCGAAACGGTCGACGTAGAGGACCGTAGCCCGCAGCCGGGTCGAGCCGACCTCGGCGCGTGGGATGTCGATGCGCACCAGGTCGTCCACGACGAGCTCCGGACCCAGGTCGCCGAGCGGCACGCCGGTGGCGAGGTGGGCGGCTGCCGGCGAGAAAAGGTCTCGCCCGTGGAAGGTGGCCGACATCGGAGCGAGCGTGTACCTCGGGTCCTGGATCTCGACCGCATGCTTGACGCCGCCGAGCTTCTCGGCCGCAACGACCAGAAGACCGTTGTCGGGACCGACGTAGAGCCGCCCGTCTCCCCCTTCGAGCGCCACGGACCTTCGCGCGCTCCCGACCCCGGGGTCGACGACCGCGAGGTGGACCCCGATCGGCATGTACGGAAGCGTGTTGGCGAGGACGAGCGCGCCCTGCAGGACCCCCTGCGGGGCGATGCCGTGGGTGATGTCGATGACCTCGACATCGGGCGCAATTCGTTTGATGACGCCGTGGCAGGTGCCTGCGAAGTCGTCCTCGAGCCCGAAGTCGGTCAGGAACGTGACGAAGCGATACGCGATGCGACGAGCTTAACCGCTGCCGTCAGGCCGTCCACGTCATGCGTCTCCGCCTCTTCGACGACGGCGAGGCCGCCCGCCCGGGCCTGCGCAGACGTGACGGGGCCGATCGTCACGCAGGGAGCGCCGATGCCGAGGGTTGCCAGAGCGCGCGCCGCCGAGGCGGACGCAAGCACGACGAGGTCGCTATCGGGAAACTCGGGCACCTCGTCCGGCACGGTCCGGTAGAGCGGGAGGACGTCCGCGCCGAGCTCCGTGGCCAGCAGCGGTCGCGCGTCCTCGGCGCCGGCGAAGAGCACCCGCCCGGCGGGCCTGGGCAGCCCCTCGAGGAGTCCCTCCTGAGTCGAGCGGCGAGCGACAAGGGCCGGCTCGACGCCATGCTCCCGAACGGCCTCCGCTGTCCCCGGCCCGATGACGGCGATAGGGGGGAGGCGGCCGTCGAGCCGTGCGAAGAGCAGCTGTGCTGCTATCCGGCTCGTCAGGACCAGCCAGTCGTAGCCGGACACCGAGACGGGCGGGCCTTCCAGGGCCTCGATCCGAATCAACGGGCACTCGGCCACGCTGAGGCCCGAGGCCCTTAGGCGCTCGGCCAGCTCGTCGTTTCCGCCCCGAGCGCGGGTGAGCACAACCCGGATGGGTTCCGTCACGACGGGACGGCGGCCAGCAGCTCGTCAGCCAGTGCGATCGGATCCTCGCCGCGGCGCCGCTCGATCCAGCTCCCGTCCTCCGCTGCGATCAGCGCCGTCAGGCCCGTTCCGTCGTGGTGGGCAGCGACGGGTGCCAGGCACCCCGCGCCGATCCGGCCCACGCACGAACGCTCGGCCGACACCCGGCGCCGGGTCTCGGGATGGTCCGCCGAAATCACCCGTTCTTCCTCGCCCACCCGCACCTGCAGAGCGATTGCGCCCTGGCCGGCCTCCGGCACCATGTCGACCGGGTCGAAGCGCAGGCCGATTTCGGCAGAGAGACCCAGCCGGTCGAGACCAGCTGCCGCGAGCACGATCGCGTCGAGACCCCGCTCGCTGCGCTTCCGCAAGCGTGTCTCGACGTTCCCCCTGAGCGGCTCGATCTGGAGCCCGGGCTCCGAGGCAAGGAGCTGGGCGCGCCTGCGAACCGACGCCGTGCCGATCCGCATCCCCGGCCAAAGCGCAGCCGCACCGCAGAGGGCGTCGCGCGAATCCTCGCGCGGAAGGTAAGCGCCCACGACGAGACCGGTCTCGTCCGTGGACGTCATGTCCTTCGCCGAGTGGACGGCGACGTCGATGCGCCCGGCGAGAAGCGCCTCCTCGATCTCCTTTACGAAGACTCCGCGCTCGCCGATCTGGCCGAACGGCTTCGAGCGGTCACGGTCTCCCGCCGTAGTCATCGGTACGAGGGCGACGTCCAGGGCAGGATTCGCGGCGCGCAGGCGGTCGGCGGCGAGCTCCGCCTGCGTGAGCGCGAGCCTACTGCCGCGGGAGCCGAGCCGAACCAGCACGGCAGCGCGCTCGCGACCGCGCTCTCGTCTCGCCACACCCGCGCGAGCCGGGCGGTCGGGCTCGGAGGAACGTGTACGGGGCCTGCACCGGAAGCGGGCGGCCCACGAGGAATCGTGTCTCGATCTTCAGCGATCCTCCTCAACGAGGCCGAAGAGATGGCGCACGGCCTCAGCATAGTGGACGCCGTCAACTGCACCGGTCGGCGCTGCCGCCGCCTCCTTCAAGCGCACTGTCGGAAGGTGCAGAAGCTTGTTCACGATCTGCGTCGTCAGCGACTCGACCGCCCGCCGCTCGCGCGGAGACAAAGCTCCGAGGCTCGGCTCGGCTCGGGCGAGCTCCTGGGCCCGGATCGTCTCGGCGAGCTCGCGGAGCGAGGTGATCGCCGGAACGACATCCCGCGAGCGCTGCCAGGCACGGAACTGCTCGGCCTCGTAGGCCACGATTGCCTCGGCACGGTCAGTCTCCTCCGTGCGGCCCTCCGCACTCTCGGTCACGACCCGCTGGAGGTCATCGATATCGTAGAGGTAGCAGCCGGCAAGATCGTTGATGGCCGGGTCAAGGTCGCGCGGAACGGCGATGTCGACAAAGAAGACTGGCCGTTCGCGCCGGCCGGCCAGCGCCCGCTCGACCTGCTGGGCGGTGACGAGATAACCGGCGGAGCCGGTCGAGGCCACCACCACGTCGGCCAGGGCCAGCTCGTCTTCGAGAGCCTCGAGCGAGGTCGCCCTGGCCCCGAAGCGCTCCGCGAGTCGCGACGCGCGCTCGAGTGAGCGGTTCGCGACCACGATCCCGCTCGCTCCCCGAGCCACCAGCTCGAGGGCCGCCAGCTCGCCGATCTTGCCGGCCCCCAGTAGGAGGACCTTCGTGCCGCGGATGTCCTCGAAGACACGCTCGACAAGCTCGGCCGCGGCGGTCGAGACGGAGGCGGGATTCTCCGCGATCCCGGTCTCAGTGCGCACGCGCTTGCCGGTTCGGAGAGCATGGCGGAAGAGTCGGTGGAGTGCCGGACCGGTCGCGTGGGCTTCCTGGGCTGCTTCGTAGGCCGAGCGAATCTGGCCGAGGATCTGCCCCTCGCCCCGGATCATCGAATCGAGTCCGGCCGCGACGCGGAAGAGGTGGCAGACGGCATCCTCGTCCAGCAGGGTGTAGAGCGACCCCTCGAGCTCGCCGGCCGGAAGGCCGGCCAGCGTCGCCAGTGCACCGGCCCCGCGCTCGAGTGCTCCCCTGGAGTCCTCGCACGCCAGGTAGAGCTCGGTTCGGTTGCACGTGGAGAGCGCCACTGCTTCGCCGTCCTCGCCCGCGAGCGTGGCCGCGATTTCACCTGCCCGGCCGGGCGCGAACGCGACGAGCTCCCGGAACTCCACGGGCGCGTGGCGGTGTGACGTTCCGACGAGCACGACGTTCATGTCAGAAATGTCCGACCGGAGTGATCACAAGCCGTAAGACGAGCACGAGAGCGAAGCCGGCGATTGCAAGCTGCGCCGTCCGCCGGCCGCGCCAGCCGAGTCCGTAGCGAAGGATGACGAAGGCTGCATAGAGCACCCACGTCCCGAGTGCGACCGCCATCGTTGCGTCGAGGGCCACGCCCTCCGACTCAACCCGTACGACCCCGATCGCAAGGCCGGCCGTGAGTGCGGGCACCGCGACGGCGATCGTCTGCCCCGTCAGCCGGTCGAGTGTCACGAGAGAAGGCGCACGCTGGCGGAGGACGCCGGGTTCGTGTTGCTTCAGCTTCCGCTCCTGCCTGAGGTAGAGCGCCGCCAGAGCGGCGGCGAGTGTGAAGCCGGCGAACGCGGCCAGGACGAGCCCGACGTGGAGCGCCAGGAAGGCGTCGCCGAAGTCGCTGCTGCGAGGGGCACCGGCACCGCCCGCCGCCCACGCGAGCACGAAGAGGCCGAGAGCAAACGGCATCACAACGGAGCCGAGCAGGCGGAAGCGCGGGCGGCAGCCCCAGATCAGATAGGCACCGACGCACATCCAGACGAAGAGATTCAGGGAGCCGGCCCAGGTGCCCCAGGGCCAGCCCTCGGCCCGAGCCGCCTGGAGCCCGAGCAGGGCGGTCTGTGCGAGCCAACCGACCCTGACACCCCAGATCGCGTACCGCCCGGGCCGGCCCGGGCGAATCGTCTCGCCCGCATAGGCGATCGCGGCCTCGCCGTACCCGAGGAGCGCGGGCCACAGGAGGAGAACTGCCGCTTCGCCCATCAGTTCACCGTCCGGGCGGGCTCGGCGGGCTTGACCTTCGGAGCTTCGTCAGGGACGCGGCGCTCGGCGGCCAACCGAGCGAGCCGAGAGACCTCCCGCTCGAGACGTGCCAGCTTGAAGGCGTAGACGACCACGTAGAGGAGGACGACAGCGAGGACGACGAGATAGGCGGCCGTCACGTACTTCTCGGCCGTGGTCACGCCAGCGCCTCCTCGAGCTGACGCAAACTCGCGTCCACACGCTTGCCGAGGAGCTCATTCGCGTAGAGGGCTCCGGCAAGCGCGAGCGTGCCCGCGAGACAGACGCAGAAGACGAAGAACATCGAGCCGGCCATCTGCGGGCCGTCGCGAGTGAACACGGTTGGATGGATGAAGCCCTCGGCGAGCCGGATGGCCAGGAAGCTGACGGGTATCAGCACGACGCCGAAGAGCGCGTAGACAGCCGACATGCGCTCTCTCCGCGGCCCGGGTTCCGTCGAGTAGCGAAGCATGAAGTAGGCGGAGTAAAAGAGGAAGAGGACGAGAAAGAGAACGAGCTGGCGTTCGCCCCAGCTCCACCAGACGCCCCAGGAGATCCGGGCCCAGATCGAGCCGGTCACGAGCGTGAGGATCCCGAAGATGACACCCATGTGCACGGCCGTATAGCTCTCGAGGTCGTACCGCGTCTCGCGCGTCCAGAGGAGGCGCAGCGCCTTCCAGGCCCCCCACCCGAAGCACGCGTAGGCCGTGAGAGCGACGGGGACGTGAATGTAGAAGATCCGCTGGCTGAAGCCCTGGTCGACGTCATCGGGAACCCAGAAGAACGCGAGCGAGATCCCGGTGAGAAGGAGGAAGGCAGCCGTCGCAGCGAGCGCGACGCCGCGGTTATTCCGTAACCACATACTCAAAGCTGGCCCAGGACAGGATCGCAAAAAGCAGGTCGTAGAGGGCGAGGAAGCCAAGATAGCGCCCCGGCTCCTCCGCGACGGTCGCCCCGACGCCGCCCACGATGACGGGAATCGCGAGCGGGAGGAAGAGAAGCGGGAGCAACAGCTCGCGCGCCCGGCTCGCAGCGGCCATGGCCGCCAGGAGCGTTCCGACAGCGGCGATCCCGACGTCGGCCAGGAGCACGGCCGCGACCAGCCTCGCATCCACCGGGGCGAAGAAGAGCGCGAAGGCCGGGAGCGCGACCGCTTCCGCCAAGAGGAGAAACGCCATCACGCTCGCCCCCTTCGCAAGCCAGATCGCGCTCCGGTCGCATGGGGCAAGGACGAGGCCGTCGAGGAGCCGCTGTTCCCGCTCGGCCGCGAAGGCGCGGGTCAGACCCAGGAGCGCCGTGAAGACGATCGCAACCCAGAGCAGGCCGCCCGCGGCAAGGTCCGACGAGTCGGAGGGAAGCGCGAAGTGGAAGACGACGAGCGTCGAGACCACGAAGAGGAGCATGGCCGGCAGGGTGTCGCGAGAGCGCAGCTCGAGGAGAATGTCCTTGCGGGCGAGCGCGACGACGTCGCCGAAGTAGGTCACGCGGCCCTCACAAGCTCGAGGCGAGCTGTCGCGAGCGTCCTGAGACGGTCCGGTTCGTGGGTCGCCGCGACGATCGTGCGTGCCCCCCGCAACGCCTCGAGCTCCCCGTCGAGGAGGGTGGCGCCTGCCGGATCGAGGCCCGTGTACGGCTCGTCCAGAAGCAAGAGGCGCGGCTCGTGGAGGAGGGCCCGGCACAGCGCGAGGCGCTGCACCATGCCGCGCGAGAAGACTGCGATTCGCTCGTGTCGCGCTTCCCAGAGCAAGAACCGCTCGAGAAGCATGCCGATCCGCTCGCGCCGCTCCGGCACGCGGTAGAGACGACCATAGAGATCGAGGTTCTCGAGGGCGGTCAGTTCTTTGTAGAGGAGCGACTCGTGGGCCAGGTACCCGATTTCGCCCCGGCCGGCTGCGACGTCGATGGTGCCGCCCGTGGGAGCGAGGAGCCCCGCGCACAGGCTGAGAAGCGTCGACTTTCCCGAGCCGTTCGGCCCCGTCACGACGAGGAAGTCCCGCTCTCCGACGTCGAGGTCGAGACCACGAAGAATCCGCTTGGAGCCGAAACGGCGCTCAAGGTCGCGGGCGACAATCACGCGGTCACGTCTGGGTGTGTGTAGTTGCCTTGTCTGACAACAGGGCCAGCGCATGGCCGAGCGCCGGGCGCAAGACGGCAAACCCGTCCCGGCACCCACCCGGGGAGCCGGGAAAATTCACGATCAGGGCATGCCCCAGGGTGCCGGCCTTGCCGCGCGAGAGGAGACCGTGCGGAGTGCGACGGATCGCGTCTGCGCGAACGGCCTCGGCGATACCGGGCGCAGGTCGCTCGAGGACGCTCGCCGTCGCTTCCGGAGTCACGTCCCTCGGAGCAAGGCCGGTGCCGCCGGTCGTCAGGACCAGGGAGGCCTCCCCCGAGAGCTCGCGGAGCGCCGCTGCGATCTCTTCATGCTCATCTGGAACAACACGGCGCACCACGTCGTGCCCCTCGGCGCGAAGCAGCGACTCGAGCTCGTCCCCGCTCAGATCCTCGCGCTCACCCGCGGATACGCGGTCGGAGACGGTGAGGACCGCCGCTCTCACGCCGGGCCCTTGATCTTCTCGAGCAGCCTGACGCCCTCTACGACCATTTCCTTGTCGACCGCCTTCGCCATGTCATAGACGGTCAGGGCGGCGACGGAGACGGCCGTGAGCGCCTCCATCTCGACGCCAGTCTGCGCCGTCGTCTCCGCCGTCGCCTCGATCGACACGCCTTCGTGCTCGACAACCAACCGAACGTCGACGTGCGCAAGTGGAAGCGGGTGGCAGAGCGGGATCAACTCCGCGGTCCGCTTCGCGGCCATGATGCCGGCGATCTGCGCGGTGGAGAGAGCGTCGCCCTTCGGAAGCGAACGGAGCGTCGCCGCTGTGTCCGCATGCATCCTGACGAAAGCGCTCGCGGTCGCTCGGCGCCGCTCGAGCGGCTTTCCTCCTACGTCGACCATGCTGACCGCCCCCTCCTCGTCCACGTGGCTGAGCTTCGCGCCGTCGGGGCGAGACACCGAAATCAGTGTACTCGCGCCGAAGCCACGGCTTCGTCGAGGTCGGTGAGTTGCGTCTCGATCCATTTGCTGTTGTCGTGGCCGCCCACCCAGTCGCGAATCGCCATGATCCTCGCCGCCCGCTCGCTCTGCGGCATCGTGATGGCCGTGTGGATCGCCTCAGCCTGGCCGGCCACGTCGAACGGGTTGATCGAGACAGCCCAGTCGGCCAGCTCTTCGTGCGCGCCGGCGTTCTCCGAGAGGATCATGACCCCGTCTCTCACGTTGATGAGAGGCGCCTCCTTCGCGACCAGATTCATGCCGTCGAAGATCGCGTTCACGAGCAGGACGTCGAACTGCTTGTAGGCGGCGAGGGACTGGGGGAAGTTGTCCTGGATCTGGAGATCGAGCGGCTTCCACCCCGGCCGCTGGAAACGGTCGTTCACAGCCCTGGCTGACCGCTGGATCGCGCCGAGGTACTCCGAATATTCTGGGATGTCCTGACGGGACGGGTCGAGGAGGGCCAACATGCCGACCCGTCCGTGCATCTCGGGATGGGCGTCGAGGTACAGGTCGAACGCCCGGAACCCCCGGACAACGTTCTTCGACGGATCGGTCCGGTCGACGCGCACAACGAGGAACTCCGGGCGCTCGGCGATGATCTCCGCCTCGGCTGCGAGCACTTGCTCGCTCCCGGCCAGTTCCTGGAACTCTCGAACGTCGACCGAGATCGGCGCGCAGCGCACTTGAGTGATCCGGTCTCGCACGCGCGCCTCGCCGCGGTCCTGGTCCACCTCCGCGCCGAGGATGTCCTCACAGCAGCGAAGGAAGTTGAGTCGCCAGCGTGGCGTGTGGAAGCTCACGACGTCGTTCGCCAGCACTCCCTGGTGAAGGGCCCGGCGAATCGAGTCCGGCAGGACACGCCAGTAGTCGGGCTGGGGCCACGGGATGTGCACGAAATGCGCGAGCGTCGCGTCCGGACGCGCCTCCCGGACGAACGAGGGAGCGAGGTACAGGTGGTAGTCGTGAAAGAAGACGGACGCCCCGGGCCTGCGCTCGAGCTCGTCCAAGACCGCGTCTGCGAATGCTCTGTTCACAGCCCGGTAGCCCTCATCCCACGCATGGTGGAGGCCGTGATCGAAGTTGGGAGCCTCCGCCAGGCCCCACAGATAGTGCTGCGCAAACCAGAGGATCGGGTTCGAGACGACGTTGTAGTACCAGTCGTACGCGGCCGGATCGTGCGCGATCAGGCGCAGGCGATACGGAGATCCATCCCGCGCGGTCACCTCGAGCGGCTCGTCAGGGGCTTCGTTCGCTACGACGGCGTCCTCGAGGCTCATCGCGCTGGCGATCCAGGTGACGTCGTGGAGGCTGACGAGACTGCTGAGGCCGGTGACGAGCCCGCCGCCGCCCCGGCTCACCGCCCGGTCGCCCTCGTCGCCGCGCGAGAACGTGACCGGCGCGCGGTTCGAGACAACGATCAGCTCACGGCGAGCAGCCACAAGGGAACCCTAGATGCTTGATCTGCAATCGACACGCCCTCGGATGTCGGGCCAGGCGCGGTGCCGGTGCCCCCGCGTCAGCCTGAAACGGCTCTAGCCGGCTCGGCCGGCGACGACGAGCTCGACGTCGCCCGTCTCGTTGCCCGCAAGCCGGTTGAAGAGCGCAAGCCAGTCGCGGAGAAGGCGCGGCGTCAGGAACTTCATGCGCACGTACTCCTTGCCTTTGAGCGCCATGGCACGGGCCCGGGCTGGGTCGTCGAGGATCTTCTGGAGCGCCAGTGCGCAGCCCGGGACGTCGTCGACGAGGAACCCAGTCTCGCCGTCCGAGATCTGGTCGACGATGCCGCCAACCCGGCCGGCCGCCATCGGACGTCCCTTCCAGAGTCCCTCGGTCACGGTCAGGCCGAATCCCTCCCGCACGGACTTTTGGATGAGCGCGGCCGAGTGCACCTGGAACGCGTTCACCTCGACCGAGCCGACGTTGTTCAGGTTCGAGAGGATGTAGATGTCAGGGTGGCCGTCCGCCGCGGCCACGGTCTGGCTGTAGTACTCCCAGCCCTCCGGATCGTCGTGGGCCATGGAGCCGACGAGCGCGAGCTGGACGTCCGGGTGATGCTCACGGAGGAGCCGCCACGCCTCGATGACACCAAGCGGGTCTTTCCAAGGGTCGAAGCGAGACACCTGCGTGACGAGGGGCCGGCTCACGTCGATCCCGAACTGGTCGACGATGTAGGCGGCGTCCTCGGCGGAGAGCGCCATGTTTTTCGGTGCGAGGGGATCGATGGCCGGCGGCCAGATGTAGGCCGGCGGGAGACCGATGTCGGGCACGTACTGCCGGCGGTGAAAGACAGTCGCGTCGTAGCGGGCAATCGATGGGGCCAGAAAGGCGAGCACGTCCGGATTCGGCTCGGAGACATCGATATGGCACCGCCAGATCCAGTGGTTCCCGAGCTCGTGCTTGAACTCCGGGATGGCGGCCGGCTGGGGGTCGTGGACGATGACGTAGTCGTAGCTTCCCTGGAGGGCTTCGGCGTTCAGCCGGTTGCACTCCCGAAATATTCGCCGCTGCTCCTCGTCGAGCGTCTGCGGGTCGCCCTGGATCGCGTTGTGGATGGCCTTGGTGACGTCGAAGAACTCGTCGTGCCCGAAGATCACCTGCCACTCGGTCTCGAGCCCCACGTCTTGCATCAGCGGGACGAGCGTGTAGAGGATCTCCGCGACGCCGCCGCCGAACGCGGTCGCAGATAGATGGAGAACCCGCTTCCCCGCGATCGGCTCCGCCAGCCTACGGATCTCCTCCATGAGCCCTCGCCCGGCGATGTGCGCGTAGTCGGCGAGCGACTTCTGTCCGACGTTGACCTGTTGGGGCTTCACGGCGGCGCAGGATAGCGCGCGCCGTCCCTGTCGCTCTTAGGCGAGGTACTTCGTAAAGCGGAGCGACGAGCCCGAGTCGCCCGACTTGATGTCGAGTTCGTCGACGATCGCGCGAATGATCGAGATCCCGAGGCCTCCCTCGTCGAGCTCGTCGCCCGCGGCGGCCGCGGCGGCCTCGGGGTCGAACCCGATGCCCTCGTCCACCACCTCGACCGACAGCTTGTCCTCGTCGAGCTCGTATCGCACCTCCACCTCGCCCGCTGGCTGCTCCTTGTAGGCATGGCGGACCACGTTCGAACAGGCCTCGGTCAGGGCCAGCTTCAGATCGGCGACCAGCGCCGGCTCCAACGCTCGCGCACGCGCGAGGCCGCTGAGCGCGAGCCTGGAGAGGACGATGTACTCGGCCTTCGCGGGGATGGTCAGTGCTACGACGCCGTGTACAACGCTCTGTCCTCTGGTCATGCTCCGCCCTTCGCTTGGCCGATGTCGCTCTGATACCCAGGAGCTCCGCACCTAAACCTCACAGAAGCTTGCCCAGTATTCACGCGTTTTAGGCCGCTTTCGTTGTTTCGAGCCGCGCGCGGGCGATCTGGACCGCCTCGGCACTCGAGTCCATCAAGACGAAGCGGCGGCCAAGCTTCCGTGCCACCGCTCCGAGTGTCCCGCTGCCGGCGAACGGGTCGAGGCACCAATCGCCCGGCCGAGAAGAAGCGTCGACGATGCGCCGAAGGACCCCTTCGGGTTTCTGGGTTGGATAACCCGTCTTCTCGCGTCCCGTGGGTGACACGATGGTGTGCCACCAGACGTCTGTCGGCAGCTTCCCTCTCGCCGCCTTCTCCGGCGTCACGAGGCCCGGTGCCATATATGGCTCGCGCTCGACGCTCTCGGCGTCGAACCAGTAGCGCCCCCGGTCTTTGACGTAGACGAGGATCGTGTCGTGTTTGGCCGGCCAGCGGCGGCGCGCGCGCGCCCCGTAGTCGTAGGCCCAGACGATCTCGTTGAGGAAACAGTCGCGACCAAAGAGCTCGTCGAGGAAGACCTTCACGTAGTGCGCCTCCCGGTAGTCGATGTGGAAGTAGAGGGTTCCGGTCGGGTCGAGGAGGCGCCGCACCTCACGGAGGCGAGGCTCGAGAAATCCCAGATAGTCGTCGAAGGCATCGCGATACGAGGACTCGGATAGAAGGCGCGAGGCGTACCGCCGGCCACCGAAGCCGACCCGATCGCCGTCCGGGCCGGTCACCGTCGCAAGCGTCCGGCGGCGCTGGGTAGAGCCGGTGTTGAACGGCGGGTCGAGGTAGGCAAGCTGGAAGCTCTCGCCCGTGAACGCGGGCATGAGGTCGAGGTTGTCGCCGAGCAGGACGGCGTCGTCGTTCGGCGGCTGCGGCATCCGGAGCGACGGTACCGGGGCTAGCGGCCGGACCCGGGCGGGATTTCGGGCCGGGTTCCGAGCGTGACGATGATCGTTCGGCGCTCGCCGCCCCGCAGAACCGTGAACGTGATCTTCTGACCGGGCAACTTCCGGGTCACGGCGCGGACAACATCGTCCGCGGTGTCGACGGGCTTTCCGTCGATGGCCACGATCAGATCGCCACCGGGCCTGATCCTGATGTCCTCGAATACCTCCTCCGCCTTGCCTGGCCGAAAGCCCGCGTCGGCAGCAGGGGTGCCCAGATTCACGCCCTGGACGGCGGCACCCCGGTCGGCCCCATAGTCGAAGCGCTCGGCGATCGAAGGGGTCACGGTCTGGGTCGTGATCCCGACATACGCGTAGCGCACCTCGCCCGTAGCTATCAGCTGGGACATCGAACGTCGCGCCGAGTTGATCGGGACGGCAAAGCCGACTCCCTCCGCGTTCCCGGACTCGCTCCGAATCTGAGCGTTGATGCCGATGACACGCCCGCGGGCGTCGAAGAGCGGCCCACCCGAGTTACCGCGGTTGATCGCTGCGTCGGTCTGGATCGCGTCCACGAGGCTGTACTCCGACGTCAGGGAGTCGATCGAGCGCTCCGTGGCTGCCACGATCCCGGCCGTCACCGTGCGGTCGAGACCGAACGGGCTCCCGATTGCCGCCACCGGCTCGCCGACGACGACACGGCTCGAATCACCGAGCGGCACCGGTTCGAGGACGTGGTCCGCCGGATCGACCTTCAGGAGCCCCACGTCGTCGAAGATGTCCCAGCCGACGACCTTGGCCTCGACCCGATCGCCGTCGCGGAACTCGACGTAGACGGTGCCGGCGGGATCCGCGCTCTCGGAAGGCGATCCCTCACCGGCCGTCGTGATCACGTGCGAGTTCGTCAGGATGTAGCCCCTCGGGGAGACGACGAAACCGGAGCCCTGCGAGGCACCGCCCTGACCATCCGCTGCGGGGTCACCAAAAAGGGCGATGATCGTGACCACGCCTCCGGACCGGGCGCGATAGATCGTGGACGGGGTGAATTCGTTCCCGGCCAGCGGCTTGGCGGTGACCGGCACGTCCGCGGCCGGCACGTCGGCAACCCCGTCGGAGACCGGGACGAGCACTGTCGCCGCGTCTTCGTCGAGCCATCCCGTGGCCTTGCCGGCCATGAGGGCGAGCGAGGCGCCGAGAAGCGCGGCGACCGTGGCAACAACGGCTAGAACAGTGGTGCGCACCGCTTCTCAGAGTAGCCGGGCGGCGGAAAGGGCCGGTCTATTACGCGCGCGGGACGGCGACCGGTTCGTTTTCCCGTGGAAACGGAGCGGGCATCAACGGCAGCTCCAGCGTGAAAGTCGTCCACCCCGGCCGGGACTCCACCGTGAGCGCACCGTCCATCCTGCGAGCGAGCTCACCTGCGATCGCGAGACCCAGCCCGCTTCCCGACGTCTGTCCCCCCTCCGCACGATAAAACCGCTGGAACAGGTGCTCGAGAGCCTTGGCGGGAATGCCCGGGCCGTTGTCGTTCACGGTGATAACGGCGCGAGCGTCCTCTGGCTCGACTCCGATCTCCACGCGAGTTCCCGCAGGGGTGTGGCGAAACGCGTTCTCGACGAGGATGCGCACGATCTGCAGGACTCGCTGCTCGTCGCCGAGGGCCATGACCGGGTCGACCGCACGCACCGACACGTCGTAGCCACCCGCGTCGGCGACAGCGCGGAACTCATCGCACGCTGTTCGCGCGACCACGGAGAGATCGATCTCCGCTGCCTGGACGCTGAGCTGCCCCGCGTCGAGCCTCGTGAGGTCGAGGAGGTCCGTCGCGAGCTTGGTCAGGCGTTCCACCTGCGCCCTCGTCTCCATGACGAACTCCTGGCGGGTTTCGTCGTCGAGGTCCTCGTCGTCGAGAAGTTCCAGGAAGCCGCCGAGAGCGAACAGCGGCGTCCTGAGCTCGTGCGATGCGTTCTGGATGAACTCGCGGCGAGCGTGATCCAGGTGAGCGAGGCGCTCCCGCATGGAGTCCAGCGCCGCCGCCAGCTGCGCGACCTCGTCGACGCCCGTATCGACGACCGGCTGCTCGAAGTCGCCGTCAGCGATCCGCTCTGCGGCAGACTCGAGGCTGCGAAGCCGGCGGGTGAGGCCCCAGGCGGCGAAGTACCCGAGGACGGTCGCCCCGAAAATCGCAAGCGCGCCCGCGGCCAGCAGACTGCGGCGCACGAGCCCCACGTTCGAGAGAACGTCCGCGAGTGAGGCGGAAACAGCGACGACAGTGTTCGGGTTGATCTTGACGGCGGCTTCGGCGACGTCTCGCTCTCCGTCCGTCGTTACCCGGCCCGAGGCAGCGTCCTCCTCGAAGGCTTCGAGCGCCACGGGATCTGTTGCCACCTCCTGCGAAGACACGTTCGAGTCCGCCACGACGATCGGGGCTTTCGCAGTCAGAAGCTGGTACACGACCACGCGCGCGTTCAGCTGATTGGCGATTTCGCCGACGAGCTGGCCATAGATGCTGGTACTTCCGCTCGGATTCTGCCGCCCGAGGCTCTCGGCAACGTTGGGCATGACGTCCTCGATCCGGCCGATCTTGTCCTCCACGAGGCGGTTCTCGAGGCGGGGCACGACTGCCAGGTACACGACTCCCATCGCGATCACAACGAGAACGAAGAGGACGAAGCTGAGCTTGATCGTCAGCGACCGAAACGGGAGGATGGCTCTCATCGGCCATCTCTGAACCGGTAGCCGACACCGCGGACCGTGAAGATGTAGCTCGGCTCACCTGGATCAGGCTCGATCTTCTCGCGCAGGTGCCTGACGTGGACATCGATCGTTCTAGGATCGCGGTAGTCCGAGCCTCCCCAGAGCCTCTGGAGAAGCAGCTGGCGACTGAACACGTGGCCCGGCTGGGTGGCCAGCGTTCGCAGCAGCTCGAACTCGAGGTAGGTGAGCTGCACGGGCCGCCCCTCGACGTTCACCGTGCGTCGACCGAGGTCGATCGCCACCCCGTCCACCTCGACGATCTGGTCAGGCTCCTCGCTGGGCGCCAGGTTTGCGCGGCGCAGCAATGCCCGCACGCGGCTTCGGAACTCGCGAATCGAGAAAGGCTTCGTGATGTAGTCGTCCGCCCCGAGCTCGAGACCGAGGACCTTGTCCACCTCGTCGTCGCGTGCGGTGAGCATGATGATCGGGACAGTGCTCCGGGACCTGAGCCGTCGGCAGACCTCCAGCCCATCGAGCTTCGGAAGCGCCAGGTCCAGGACGACCAGGTCGAACTCACCTCCGTCGAAGCGCTCGAGCGCTTCCTCGCCGTCTCGAGCCTGTACGACGTGAAACCCCTCGCGCTCGAGGGGGTACGTGAGGAGCTTCTGGATCGACTCCTCGTCATCGACCACGAGAATGCTGGCGGGCGTTGCCACTGCCGACAGGATACGGACGGACCCTCGCGTAGACTGCGAACGCCTCATGACCAGCGACATGGGAGAACCACGCCGGCGACCGCGGCGCGGATCCCTCCAGCGCCCGGTGTCGAGCAGGATCTACCGGGCCAGCTTTGCCGGCGTCGTGGTGGCGCTCCTCGTTGCCGCGTTCACCGTTGGGCGCCCAGACCCGCTGCCCGAACCGAAGCTCGACCCCTCGTTCGACGAAGCGAGTGCCGTTCAGTTCGCGAGCGAATTCGCCCGGCTGAATCCCAGCCGTACCCCGGGCTCGCCGGGAGCCGTCACGGCAAGTCAGTGGGTAACCGAGCGGCTCTCAGACTACGGGCTGAAGGCGCACCGCCAGGCGTTTCGAGCCCGGATCGCCGGTCTCGGCGAGCGCGAGTTGGTCAACCTGATCGCAATTGTCCCAGGGCGCTCCCCGGAGGCAATCGTCGTCCTCGCCCACCGCGACAACCTCGGGATCTCGCCCGGAGCCAACGACAACGCGTCAGGGACCGGAGCCCTGCTCGAGCTGGCTCGCAACGTCGCCTCCACCTCGCTGTCACACACGCTCGTGTTGGTCTCGACGGACGGTGGAGCATTCGGGGGCATCGGCGCGGACGCCCTCGCACGGGACCCGGACGTGCTGCGCCAGATCATCGGCGGCGAGTCCTCGATCGCGGCCGTGGTCAACCTCGACGGGTTGGCCGGCGCCGGTCCCCCACGTCTTCTCTTCTCCGGGGAGACGGCCCGGACGGCGGCCACAGCACTGGTCGCAACGGCAGCAGAGAACATCCGCGAGCAGGCGCGTGAGGAGCCGGAGGAGCCCGCAGCCCTCTCGCAGCTCGTCGACCTCGCCTTCCCCTTCAGCCTCTACGAGCACGCGCCCTTCGTGGCCCGCGGCATCCCCGCGATCACGCTCACGACGTCGGGGGTCCGGCCGCCCCGCGCCCAGACCGACACCATCGACGGCCTGCGCGGAGAACGGCTCGGGGGCCTCGGTCGGTCGGCGCAGTCCCTGATCGCTTCCCTCGACAGCGCTCCGGAGGTGGCAAGCGGCACTCAGTCCTACCTCGCGCTCGGATCCCGCTTCCTGCGCGGGTGGACGATCCAGTTCCTCTTCCTCATGGCTCTGCTTCCGTTCCTCGCGACGGTCGTCGACCTCTTCGCTCGCTCCCGCCGCCGCCACGTGCCGCTCCTGCCGGCACTCCGGAGCCTCAGGAGCCGACTCGGAGTCTGGCTCTGGGCAGGAGTTGTCTTCGCCCTTTTCTCTGCGCTGGGCGCGTTCCCGACTGGAACTGCGCGACCGATCAACCCCGACTCGCCGGTTGTCGGCGAGTGGCCATACGTAGCGATCATCGGACTCTGCGTGCTCTCGATCCTCGGTTGGCTGGTCGCCCGGCCGAGACTGGCACGAAGGGTTGCCGTCGGCGGGGCCGACGAGTTGGGCGGTTATCTCGCCGCTCTTCTCGGCCTCGGCATGATCGCGCTCGTCGTCGCTGCG